>Ga0315912_10000366_pt1 | contig 89446 bp, 81 predicted proteins | sample VfabasoilMG_FD_204469 | JGI IMG/M metagenome (GOLD analysis project Ga0315912, IMG submission 204469) | Garden soil microbial communities collected in Santa Monica, California, United States - V. faba soil | ecosystem: Environmental > Terrestrial > Soil > Garden | place: USA: California... | reverse complement strand
GACAAAGACAGCCGACCAAATCCTGAACTCGCTCAAGCGTTACTGCGAACGAATTACTGACTCGTCACACTAGTAGGGCCCTTTCACCACTTCCAGAACTCTTGCGATTCGGGAGGTATCCGGATCGTACCCTGGGTTTAACGCCTCCCTAGTTAATTCCAACGCCTCCAACCGTTCTTCCATCGACTTGGTCTGCCAATACGCGTTGGCGTTAGCGGGGGTGTCCGTCTTGACCAGGGAAGGCGTCGTACGCAGCATTTTGATCTGATCGATGAGCGCCATCAATTCTGCCACGCAAACTTCTGCACGCGCCAGTTCTTAATCTCCGCCGCGTAGATCGCCCCGCTCGAATCCACGGCCATGTGATGAATGAAATCGAACCGGCCCGGAATCTTTCCGTATTGCCCATAGGTGCCCAGAATCTGTCCCTCCAGATTCACTTTGACGATCCGATTCGCGTATCCGTCGCAGACATAGAACGCCGACTCCTTCGCATTAAACGCCAATCCCCACGGCGACCCGACATTCGTCCACTTGCCCACCAATTTCCCGTCGGGCGAAAAAATCTGCACGCGCCGGTTCTCCCGGTCAGCGACATACACACGGCCGCTGCCGTCCAGCGCCACGTCATGAGCCGTGTCGAACTCGCCGTCGCCGGTCCCCTTTTTGCCGCCAATCTGCATCACATACTCGCCGTTCTTGTTGAACTTCACCACTCGCGAGTTCACATAACCATCGGAGACCCAGAAATCACCGTTGGGTTCAAACGTAATTCCTGTCGGCTTGTTGAAGGCGTCCTTTGACTCGTTGTTGCCCGGCTGCCCGCCGGCATTGCCGATCTGCATCAGCATGCGTCCATCGCGCGCCCATTTTTTCACCGAGTGCGCCCCCACATCCACCGTCCACACGTTGCCATCCGGATCAATCTTGATTCCGTGCGACGATGTCACCGGCAGATTTTCCCATGCATCGAGCAGCTTGCCGGTCTTGTCAAACTTCAGAATCGGCGCCTTCCCCCGGTTGAACACCCAGACGTTATCGTCCTTATCGGTAGCTACGCCGGACGTCTCGCCAAGATACATCCCCTTCGGCAGTTTCGCCCATTCCGAAATCAGTTTGATCGGCAGCGCTGCCTGGGAAAAGACGAGCGCCGCGGCGCCGAAAGCCAATAGCAAGAATCGCACCATAGTGCCCGACATTATACAGGCCAGGCACTAGGAAACGAAGCAGACTTAGGAAAGTCCAAGTATTCGCCGGTTCCGCGCCGTATCCGAATCCGCACCGGCAAAGTCATCAAATGCTTTCGCGGGAACGTCGATCAAGTGCGAAGCAATGAACGGAGCACCTTCCGCAGCGCCCTGCGAACTGTCCTTGAAGCAGCACTCCCACTCCAGCACCGCCCACGAACTGTAGCCGCCCGCCGTAAGCCGCGAGAAGACCTGCTTAAAGTCCACCTGCCCATCACCTAGCGAGCGGAAGCGCCCGGGGCGCTCTTTCCAGCCGAGGTAACCGCCATAGACGCCGGACTTCGCCGACGGACGGAATTCCGCGTCCTTCACATGGAACGCCTTGATGCGCGACGCGTAGACATCAATGAAGCCCACGTAATCGAGGCACTGCAGAATGAAGTGCGACGGGTCGTAGTTGATGTGGACGCGCGAATGATTTCCCGTCGCCTCCAGAAACTGCTCAAACGTGGCGCCGTCATAAAGGTCTTCGCCGGGGTGCAACTCGTAGGCGAAGTCGACGCCGGACTCATCGGCCGCATCCAGAATCGGCTTCCAGCGTTTGGCAAGCTCTTTGAATCCTTCCTCCACCATTCCGCCCGGCCGCTGCGGCCAAGGATAAATGAATGGCCACATCAGAGCGCCTGAGAACGAGGGCGTCACTTTCAGTCCCAGATTCGCCGAAGCCTTCACCACCAGCTTCAATTGTTTTGTCGCCCATTCGCTGCGGACGGCAGGGTTGCCGCGCACTTCCGGCGCGGCGAAAATGTCGAACATCTCGTCATAGGACGGATGGGACGCCACCAACTGGCCCTGCAGGTGGGACGCGAGTTCGGTAATCTCTAAGCCATTGGTCTGGCCCTTTAATTCATCGCAGTAGGTTTTCGATTCGGCCGCCTTGGCCAAATCCATAATCCGGGTGTCCCATGAGGGAAGCTGAACGCCCTTATACCCGAGGGACTTCGCCCATGCGGTGATACTCGGTAGCGAATTGAACGGGGCGGCGTCGCCCATAAACTGGGCCAAAAAAATGGCGGGGCCTTTGATCTGAGACATAGCTGCCCTATCGTACGTCAACTCGGGCTTTGTAACCAAGTTGTCACAAACGCAGAACGGTGCTGAAATGAAGGCAAGCTACCCTTAGTTCATGAGGAGTCTTTCTTGCTTAAACGCTTAACACTCTGTTGTGCCTTTTTTGCCAGCCTGTTACTGGCGCAATTCGATACCGCGCAGGTTCTCGGATCCGTCCAGGATGCCACTGGCGCCGCCGTCTCCGGCGGCGATGTCACCTTGACGAACATCCTTACCGGTGTCCAACAAAAAACCAAAACCGACGATTCCGGCAACTATCAGTTCGCCAACGTCAAGGCAGGCGAATATAAATTGGAGGGCACCGCGAAGGGCTTTAAAACTGCGCTCGCCGGTACCTTCACGGTCACCGTCAACGCCCGCCAGCGTGTCGATCTCCGGCTCGAGGTCGGTGCGACCTCCGAAAGCATCACCGTCAGTGGCGCCGCCGTCGTTTTGGAAACCGACACTTCTTCGCGCGGAACCGTCGTTGGTAACGCGCAGGTTGTCAATCTGCCGTTGAACGGCCGCGCTTACGCCGATCTGGCGCTGCTGGCGCCCGGCGTCCGCCGTAGCGACATATCCAGTTCCCGCGACGCTTCCTTCAACGTGAACGGCATGCGCAGTTCGCAAAACAACTTCGTGATCGACGGCGTGGACAACAATGCCTACGGCACTTCCAACCAGGGCTTCTCCAATCAGGTCGTGCAACTCTCGCCCGATTCGGTGCAGGAGTTCCGTCTGGAGACCAACAATTTCTCCGCGGAATACGGCCGCGCCGGAGGCGCTGTCATCAACGCGTCCATCCGCAGCGGCACCAACCAATTCCACGGCTCGGCTTACGAGTACCTCCGCAACACCGCGCTGAACGCCACGGGCTTCTTCAAACCGGTCAATAACCAGAAACCGGTACTGATCCAGAACCAATTCGGCGGCACATTCGGTGGAGCTATCAAGAAGGACAAGATGTTCTTCTTTGCCGACTACGAAGGCTATCGCCGCATTTCCAAGAGCATCCAGTTTGCGACACTTCCCACGATGGATCAGCGCGCCGGCAACCTTGGCATCGCCATCCGAAACCCAATTACGGGAACAGTTTACAGCAATGGTGTTATCCCTTCGGCCGACATAACGCCCTTCGCTCGCGAAATCCTGGCGGGCTTGCCCGCGCCGAATCTGGCCGGGCTATCGAACAACTTTCAGTCCCAGCCGCGACGTTCGGACCAGAACGACAAGGGCGACATTCGCTATGACCACTATCTGAACTCGAAACTCAACTTCTTCGGGCGCTACTCCCACCGGCTGATGCAGAATTTTGAGCCGCCCGCCATTCCTGGTCCATCGGGTGGTAACTCTAACGGAACGGTCCGCGTGCTCAACAAGCAGATCGCCTTCGGCGCCACTTGGAATGTAACTCCGGCCAGCCTGCTCGAATTCCGCATGGGCATTTCGAATACAGAAGGCGGCAAATTTCCGGTCTTTGTCGGTGAGCCCACTCTGGCCTCGAAGTACAACATCCCCAATGCACCCAGCGATCCCCGGTTCACCGGCGGCCTTTATGCGCAGACCGTCACCGGATATACCCAGTTCGGCGTGCAGAATTCGAACCCACAGTTCCAGAATCCGGCTCTAATCAACCCGAAGGTCAACTACTCTCGCATGGCGGGCCGCCATTCTTTGAAGGCCGGCTGGGAGTATCAGCGGATCGCGACCGAGATCGACGACTTCAATCCGAAATCCGGCTCCGATACGTACAACGGCCGCTTCTCGCAGCAACCGGGCACGGCGAACAACAATCTCCAGTTCCTGGCGGACTTCATGTTCGGCGCCCGCAGCGCGTACACGCTCAATACACCCAACATCGTCAACTACCGCCAGTGGATGAACTTCTTCTACTTCCAGGACGACTTCAAGGTCTCGCGCAAACTCACTCTCAATCTCGGTGTGCGTTACGAATTCGCCACGCCGCAATGGGAACGGGATAACGCCATAACCAGCCTGGACCCGAACACGAACACGCTGATCCAGGCATCTAGCGGCTCCATTGAAAACCGTTCGCTGGTTAAGCCGGACCGTAACAATTGGGCACCGCGCCTCGGTTTCGCGTACACACTCTTCCCCAAGACTGTGATTCGTGGCGCCTACGGCGTCAGCTACATTCACTTCAACCGCATGGGCGGCGAGAACCTGCTCGCTTACAACCTCCCATTTGTACTCAACCCCATCGTCGATTCACAGCTTCCTCCGGTGGTCACAAACGGCCAGGCGCTTTGCACCAGCCCCGCGCAGGGCCCCAACGACTGCTACCGGACCACCATGCTGGGATATCCCAATAACTTCCTCAGCCTGTCCAACATCCGGCAAATCAATACGCGGACGAACTACATTCCGCGGGACCTGCGCACGGCCTACAACAAGAACTGGCACTTCACCATTCAGCAGGACTTGGGTAAGGAATGGGTTTTGGATGTCGGCTACGTGGGCGCCAGCGCGGACAAACTCATGATCCTGGGCGACTACAACCAGGCGCGTCCCAACCGTGCCGGGGAAGCTCTCGCGCTCCAGCCGCGCCGTCCGATTCAATCTCTGGGCTTTGTCCAAATCGCCTATAACGGCGGTTTCCTGGATTACCACGCCTTCCAGACGAAGATCGAGAAGCGCTTCTCCGGCGGTCTTTATTTCCTCAACTCCTTCACTTGGTCGAAGGCCATCGACAATGCTTCCGGCCACCTGGAAACGGCCAATGGCGACAATTCCCGCGTGAACTACCTCAACCTCGCGCAGGAGAAAGGCCTGTCCGGTTACGATCAGCCCTTCAACAACACCACCACCCTACTCTGGGATCTGCCCTTCGGCAAAGGTCGCAAGTTCGGTGACTCCTGGAGCACATCGGCCGATCTGATCGCCGGCGGCTGGCGGCTTTCGGTTATCAACTTCGCCACCAGCGGCGTTCCGGTGAACCTGAGCTACAGCCCCTCGTCCACCTTCCAGACCTCGACGGCGCCGACATATCGGCCAAACATCACCGGCGATCCGCTTCTTCCCGAGGGTCAACGGTCCGTCGCTCTTTGGCTGAATCCGGCTACCGTAGCGATTCCCACCGACATCACCCAGCCCTTCGGTAACGCCGGCCGCAACATCGTCCGGACTCCCAACTACCACGCCATGAACTTCGGACTGCACAAGGATTTCCGTGTTGCCGAAGGTCATAAAATCGAGTTCCGAATGGAGGCCTTCAATTTCTTCAACAAGACGAACTTGAATGCTCCCAACGGGAATCGGTCCGCCGCAAATTTCGGCTCGATCACCGGAACGCAGCCGGCGCGCGAAATCCAATTCGCGCTCCGTTACGCGTTCTAAACCCTACTTGTCCCAAAAGCCAACGGCGGAGGCGAACCTGCCTCCGCCGGAAAGCTGCCCAAAGTTTGTTCCCCGCCCCATCACGTTGCCGTCCGGCAATCGAATCAGCCATGGAAATCGATAGTAGCCATGGCACTGCTCCGGCGTCCCGGCCAGCTCCAACTGGTAGCCCGGCACAAACTTCTGCGCCCGCGTAATGTAGTGCAACAAGGCCAGCCGGCCCTCAGCCACCCCCATCGAATCGCGGAAAGCAGCCTCTTCCTCCCAGCACGCGTCCAGTTGAACGGCCCGCACAGCAACATCGGATTCGTTCCACGCCTTGATGTAGTTCTCGACCGCAGCCGGCAGCGCTTCCGCGTACCCAATGTTTGATGCGCTCGCCGCAAGCTGACCCAGATAGTGCGTCCAGCCGTCGGAGTGTCCGGGTTTCTGGGATTCGTCCAGCCCCGCGTGTGTCAGCGTAACTTTGGTGCCGCTAGCCGTCGGCGTTAACTGAATGGTCACTTTTGTTGTGTCCGGCGCGTCGTAGCCCCACCCGAACACAATTCGCTCATTCGGTGTAGATTCAAACAACGTCCCACGCGCCGTCTGCCCATTTGGGTATTGGACAGCCACCTGCGTCGCATCGATCATCGCGCCTGGACCCATCCACTGCTTAAACAACTCCGGATCGGAAAGGAACCGGAATACCGTCTCCGGTTTAGCATTGATGTGAATGGAAAGTTCAAGCGGGTCTGACATTCTCGTCTCCTTCATCCTCAGCGAGCATCTTCAACACGTTCAGCCGGCCCCACCAGAAGTTCTCCAGATATTGGGCCAACGGGCCCAACCGCTCATGGTTCGCCTTGTAGTAGTGCGTGCGGCCCTGCTTCCGCATATCCACCGCCCCGCTATCGCGAAGTACGCGCAGATGCTGGGAAACAGCGCCGAAAGTCGTATCGAACTGGCTCGCGATCTCGCTCGCCGACTTCTCCTCCCGCCAAACGATCTGCAGGATCTTTTGGCGATTCGGTTCCTGAACGGCCGCGAGCATAACTATATTTTAGCCACGACTAAAATATAGTCAAGCGGTATTTTTGCCCAACGCAGCCATCGAGTGCCGGACCATCTCCACGCCGCCCTCAAACTCGGGTTGCACCGCAACATTCGCGCCGCGATCCAGCAAAGCGGCAATATCGGAGTGTTGCGACGCGCGGGCGATGATGGTCAGGCCCGGATTGATGTGGCGGGCATTCTCCACGGCCAAATGGACAAGCGCCTGCACCGGATACGTAAGCAGCAGCACTTTGGCGGCGTCAGCCTTGGCGGCGTGAAGGATCTCCGGCCTTGTGATATCGCCCCAGATGCCCTGGAATCCCGCCAGCGAGAGATCCTCAAACAGCGAATGATTGAGCTCGACGATGAGAAACGGAATCCCTTGCGCCTTCAGCGAACGGGCGGCCGCGGCGCCCGTTCGTCCATACCCGGCGATAATAACGTGCCCGCTCATTGCGGTCGTGGGCGCTTCGACAACAAAGGTGCCAGGCGCGGGCTTACGCCACCGCCGCCACGCTCGCCCCAGCGGAATGGCAGCCGCCGAAACCAGTGGCGACAGCGCCATCGTCAGCACGGTGCAGGTCAGCGCCAGATTGTAGGTCCGCGGAGAAAGCAGCTTGGCGCTGACACCGGTCCGGGCGAGCACGAATGAGAACTCTCCGATCTGTGCAAGCCCAAGCCCGATAATCCACGGCGCCATGTTCTTGTAGCCAAACGCCCGCGCGATTCCGCCGGTGATGATGGCTTTGCCGGCGAAAATGGCGGCGATAGTCGCCGCAATCAACCACGCATTGGCAATCGCGAACTGCGGATCGAACAGCATACCGACGGAAACGAAAAACAGCAGCCCGAAGATGTCGCGAAGTGGGACGATATCCGACAGCGCCTGATGGCTGAACTCCGATTCACTCAAAATGATCCCCGCCACAAACGCACCCAGCGCGAACGACAGGCCGGCCATGTGTGTCGCGTAACCCACTCCCACGCCAATGGCGACCACCGCCACCAGGAACAGCTCGTGCGAACCCCACGTGAGAATCCACTTCAGAAACCGCGGCAGCAGCCAGGTACCCACCACATAGACCAATGCCAGAAACAACGCCGCGATGCCCAGCGATTTCGCCAGGTTCGGGATAATCGTCTCCGCCGGCCCGCCCAGTTGCGGCAGCACAATCAACATCGGTATTACCGCCAGATCCTGCATCACCAGCAGCCCGATCATCACCCGGCTGGCCAGGGTGGTTGTGACGCCTCCCGAAGAGAGGATTTTCAGCACCACCATCGTGCTCGATACCGACGCCATCGCCCCGAACCACGCCGCCTCCGTACCGGGCATGCCAAGCACCCTTTGCGCCAGGAAAGCTCCTGCCCCGGCCGTCAACAGCACTTGCAGCGGACCGCCCATCAACGCCACACGCCGCACGGGCTGCAGATCCCGAAACGAAATCTCGAGTCCCAGCGAGAACAAAAGCAGGGCGACGCCGATTTCCGCCAGCAGTTCAATGTCATCGACTTGGGCAACCGTCGGGCCGGCCGTGTAGGGACCGACGACAACACCGGCAGCAACGTAGCCCACCAGCAGCGGCAGGCGGAGAACGCGGGCCAGCACGCCGCCAATCAACCCGGCGACGATTATATAAACGAAATCCTGTGCAATGCCCAAAGCTGCGCGGCTCTCCTTCCCGACGATGTCAGGCCTGGGAAAGCGGCCACCCAGGCGCTACGGATTTTTGCGGCTGCGAAAGTACTCCACCACAATCGGCAGCACTGAGATAAAGATAATCCCCAGGATCACCTTCTCGAAGTTCTTCCGCACAAACTCGTTATCGCCCAGAGCGTACCCCAGGCCGGTCATTAGGACCACCCAGCCGATCCCGCCGAAAATATTGAAACTGGCGAACCGGCTGTAGTTCATCGCCGCCACCCCGGCCACGAACGGCGCAAAGGTTCGGATGATCGGAACGAAGCGGGCGTAGATAATGGTCTTCCCGCCATGCTTCTCGTAGAACTCCTGCGTCTTCCGCAAGTGTTCCTGCTTGAAGAACCGGCTGTCGGGACGATTGAAAACCGCCGGACCCGCCCGGCGGCCAATCATATAGCCGGTCGCATCTCCCACGATCGCGGCGACAATCAACACGGCCATGATCGCGTAAAGATTCAGCCCGCCGGCGCCGGCAACGACGCCTACCGTAAACAGCAGCGAGTCGCCCGGCAGAAAGAAACCCGCGAGCAGCCCGGTCTCGGAAAACACGATACCGAAAAGCAGCGCATACCCGTGCCAGCCGCTGAACACGTTAGTCAAAAGCTGGCGCAGGGCGTCTGGATTGGTCAGAGTCCGGAGGAACTCCAGGAGTGTACTTACCATCCCCTAGGCGCGATAGCTGTCGATCAGGCGGCGAATCACGTCCTGGTTCAGCTTGATCTTTCCCTTTTCAATCAACCGGTTCACGAGGCCATCCTCGAACAGGTCCAGCCGCTCCTTGGCCTTTCGCCCCTTGATAGCTACGATCATGTCCGACTTCTCGGCAGCCAGCTTGCTCATGTCGGCATCGGACTTGGCGTTGAGCCTGGCCACGGCTACCTGCCCGCTGATGTTGTGCGGCCCGCTGACACCTCCCACGGGCTTCGTGAAAAGGTCCGCGAAGTAAGTCGCGGATCCCACCGCCTGTATCGTGCCGTCGCGATTAAACTCTGAACTGGTCTGCACCTCGCCGCCAACCGCCTTCGCGATCGCTTTCAAATCGGCGCCGGCCTTGACCATATTGTCCACTTCCTTCTGCTTCTCAGTCAGCAGTTGGAACGCCTTCTGCTCGGTCAACTGATTGCGGATGGCGGGCTCCACTTCGCTCAGTTCCGAAGGACGCGGAGCCGTAATCCCCGTCAGCACTCCGATAGCCAGCTTGTTGTTCCCTGCGACGATTGCGTTGGTAACGCCGCCCGCGGCCTGCAAGCCGAAAATGGCCGACGTAAAGTCCGGCGAAACGCCAATTTCCTGCAGCGGATCGCCCCCGCGGGCTTCCTGGACCGAGTAATGATTCAAGTTGTACTTCGCGGCGATGGCAGCCGCGTTCTTGGGATTCTTGACGAGTTCGGCGCGAGCCTGTTCTGCCGCCGCTTCCAGCCGCGGTTGCACCTGTTGCCGGCGCAGTTCGGTCGCCAATTCGGCCTTCACGTCGTCAAAGCTCTGCACTTTCGGCTCTTCGCGATCCAGAACCTGAATGATGTGGAAACCGTATTCGGTCTTCACCAGGTTCGAAATTTCGTTCTTCTTCAGCGAAAACGCCGCCTGCTCGAAGTTTGGCACCGTCTGGCCCTTCACCATCCAGCCGTAGTCGCCGCCCTTATCCTTAGTGCCCGGATCGTCGGAATTCGCCGCCGCCAGCTTGGCGAAGTCGCCGCCGGCCTTGATCTGTTTCAGGAGGTCGTTGGCTTTGGCTTCGATCTTCTTGATATCGTCGGCGGACTTTTCCGTCGTCTTCAGCAGAATGTGCCGTACATTGACGCGTTCACCGGTTCGGAAGCGGTCGCCGGCGCTCGCGTAGATCTGTCGCAATGCCCCATCGCTAACATCAATGGTCGCGCCAATCTTCTCCTCGTTCGCCACCAACAGGTCAAAGCTGCGCTTCTCTTGCGTCTTGAACATGGCGCGGTTGGCGTTAAAGAACGTCTGGACCTCTTCCGGCGAGAGCTTCACTTGCGACTTGAGCTTATCCACTCCAAACGTCACGTAATCGACCTTGATTTTTTCGTTGCGCCGGCGATATTCGCTTTCGATCTCATCCGCCGTTACCAGCACGCCTTCCGCTACCAGGTTTCGCATCTTAACGACCAGCATCTGTTTCTTGACGTTGGCTTCGAACGTCGGAATATCCAGGTTCTGCTGCGCCAGGAAGGCAACGTAGAGTTCCTTATTGAATCCGCCCTGGAAGATGTTCGGCAGCATCGACTTGATGGCGTTCGCGACTTCCTCTTCGGAAATGCGGAGCCCCATATCGCTGGCCTGGCACGCCGTAGCGCGTTCGGCGACATATTGATTCACGAACTCCGGAATGTAGTTCTGAATCATCTGCATGGGAAACTGCTTGTTCTTCAGCGCCGATTGCAACTGCAACTGTACATCGCGAAGTTGTATCTTGTCGTCACAGACCTGCGCCACCACCGGTTGCGCGCCGCTGGTGTCGCCACCTACGCCTCCAGGGACCAGATACGCCACCATGGACAAGGCGACAAGGCCAAGCATGACCGTCAAGGTGGTGCGAACCGCTTTATCGCGGCTGCGGAAAATATCAAACATGAACGTGAAACTCCTGCAGAGGTAGGCTTACCTGTTAATTATAGCGTGCGCGCGCTATTCCCACTCGATCGTGCCCGGCGGCTTGTGGGTCAGATCGTAATAGACGGCGGCAATCCCGGGCACGGCGAGCAACTCGTCCCGCATCCGATGGAGCAGTTTCTCTGGCATCGAGACCGATTGCGCCGTCATTCCATCCACCGAATCGATCGGCCGGAGGACCACGGAATCGGGCAGCCCATCGCCCCCCAATGGAATCAGAACCACCGGGAACTGCCAGACGCTTTTGTCAAAGCCGGAAGAATGGGAAAGTTCGCGGACAATGGCATCCACGCGCCGCAGCCGGTCCATCCGCTCCGGCGTAATCGACGATTGAATCACCGACTGCATTCGAATCGGAATGTTATGTCCCACCTGTCCGATCACGCGATTTACCCGCTGATCGGCATTAATCGCCTCCGTAGCCCGTCCGTGGTCCAGATGATCCACCACCAGCACCGGCCGGTAGGACCGGCTGTCCCCCTGGACGCCGACCGAATGAACCGGGGCGATCATGCCGTCGGCGGTCGGCACGCACGGCTCGTCTTTGTCGGCGCAAAGGCATCGAATAGCCAGTCCGGGGCCCGGAAAAGGGTGGCGCTCCAGAAATTCGCGGGGGAGCCCCATCTCCTGGCCCAACTCCCGCACCTCGTCTTTATAAAACTGCGTCAACGGCTCGACGATGCGATTCTCATCGATCAGCTTCTGAATCCCGGCCACACGATTGTGATGGGTCTTAATCAGGTCCGCCTTCGCCGAACCGCCGCTCTCGATCGTATCGGGATAGATCGTCCCCTGCCCGAGAATCCAATGTCCATCCAGGTAGGGTCCGGACTCCAGGATCTCTTCCTGTATCTGGACAAACTTTTCGCCGATAATGGCGCGCTTCCGCTCCGGCTCGGTAATTCCATCCAAGGCCGACAAAAAGTCCAACTGCGCATCGACGACGCGGAAGTGCTTCGCGCCCAACGAATCAAAAATCTTCCGGACAAACGCCGTTTCGTCCTCCCGCATCAGCCCGGTATCCACATAGGCTCCATGGACGCGCTGCTCGCCCAATGCCTGCAGACACAACGTGTAGGCAACGGTAGAATCCACCCCGCCGCTGACAAAGAAGAAAATATTCCGGTCCCCAGCCACATCGCGGATCGATTGCTCCACCACCGGAATGCGCCCGGCCGGCTCCCAATCCTTTACACAGCCGCAGATATCAAACAGAAAGTTGCGCAGAACCTTGCGGCCCTCATGCGTATGGACAACTTCCGGGTGGAACTGAACAGCGTATTTCCGGGCCGCATCGTTCCCGATTGCCGCCACCGAGCAAGTATCTGTCGACGCCAGGACGCGGAACCCCGCCGGAGGATTGTAAACCGTGTCCCGATGGCTCATCCAGACCTGCTGATGATCCTTGACGCCGCGAAGGAGCGGGCCGGGATCTTTCTCGAGATCCAAATTGGCAAATCCGTACTCGCCCTTGTCGCCCATCCGAACGTCGCCCTTCAGCAAATAAGCGATCAACTGCTGCCCGTAGCAGATCCCCAGCACTGGCACATCGCTGGCCAGCAGCTCCGGATCTACCGTCGGACTCCCCGCCTCGTAAACGCTACTGGGGCCGCCGGAAATCACGATGCCCTTCGCGTTCTTCAACTCGGCAAACGGCGTCTCGCTAGGCCGGACCTCGGCGTATACGCCCTGTTCGCGGACCTTGCGGGAGATTAAATGGGTGTATTGGCCACCCGTATCCAGAATGTAGACTTGTGGTTCGGGTGCGTAATCGTTCACAAATATGACGGGTAGGCTTACTGTTCCTGGCGCGGAGCCATCCGCTGCACGACCAACTTCTTCGCATTTTCCAGGAGGTCCTTAGCCTTCTGCATCGACTCGACTGCCTTAACCACCACCGGATCGGATTCCACGGCCAGCTTGCGCGCGTCTTCCGAACCGAATGCGGTCAGGTACATCTCGTTCTTCAGCCGCAGCTTAGTCCATTCCAGGTTCTCCGTCCATTCGGCTTCCGTGAACGGCACGTTCTCCTTGGTGATCATCGCCTTCAGATCGTTCATGATCTGCTCGTTCGGATCCCAACCTTGCGGCAGCCGTGCTTCCTTGCCGCCGAAGTACTTCGCGGTGAAGTTGAAGAACACAAACCGGCGGATCATCTCCGTCTGGAACTTGTTGGCCTTGGGTGTTGCGAACGCTTCATCCGGCTTGATGCCGCCGCCGCCGTACACCGTACGGCCGCTGTCGGTCATCTTCACGTCATTCGGGTTCTGCGTCGCGACATCTTTGCGGTAGTAGTAATCCAGGAACGACGTGTTCTGGTAGTCGCGCTGAATCAGCCGGTTGGACGGCGTGTAGTATTTCGCGGTGGTCAGCGCCAGGCCGGTGGAGTCGCTCATCGGGTAAACCGTCTGCACCAGCCCCTTGCCGAAGGTGTTATCGCCCAGAATCCAGGCGCGATCATGATCCTGCAATGCGCCGGCAACAATTTCCGCCGCGCTCGCCGAGTACCGGTTAACCAGGACCACAATCGGGTAGTTCCGCTTGCTGCTGCCGTTCCGCGCCAGATACGGCCGTTCCGCCGAGGCGCGTCCGCGATGGGAAACCACGGTCTGCCCATTTTGCAGGAACCGTCCGGCAACCGCGACGCCTTCATTCAATAACCCGCCGGGATTCTCGCGAAGATCCAGAATCAGCCCCTTCACGTTCTGTTCGCCCACGCGTTTCAGATTGTCTTCCACTTCCTTGCTGGTGTTTTCGTTGAAGCTCTCAATGTCGATGTGGAGAATGCCCGGTTTGACAAAAAACGCATCCTGCACCGATTTCCGCGGAATCTCGTCGCGGATGATATTAAACGTGATCGGCTTGTCGACGCCGTCGCGGGCCACAATGACTTGTACCGGCGTCCCGCGCGGTCCCTTTAGCAGATCGGCGATCTCGGTAGTGGTCAGGTTCTGCGTGCTCTTATCGTTCACTGACAGAATCGTGTCGCCGGGCCGGATACCGGCCTTGTAAGCGGGCGATCCCGGGAATGGCGCGATAACTACCGTGCGGCGGTTGCGCTCGCTAACGGTCATGCCGACGCCATAATAATGGCCGCGCTGATCTTCGCGAAGCTGCTGGAAGTCTTTGGGATCGAAGAAGCTGGAGTGCGGATCGAGCGTCCGCAGCATGCCGCCGATGGCGCCCTTATAAATCGCCTTGTCGGAGGTCACCTTGTCGGCAAAGTTCTGCTCCACCGTCGAATAGACTTTGGCGAACGTCCGGACTGCCTGCGAGATCTCATCCTCGTTCGTGGCGGCGCTGGCGTCCGAAACCAGCGGACCGAAGATTCCGCCAAGTATGGAACACGTGACGATGACGGCGGGTGCGATCCAATTGAGACGACGGCGGGATTGGGCCATCCAGTACCTCCCCGATACTACAATTACTATATCAATGCCGGGAGGGAGCTTGGGGGCGCCGTCGAGGCTTATCCCTTTGACGCTTGCAACAAGCGTTTCGTTGTTTAAAAATTACAACGCCGTCTAAACGGCCGCCCTCTATACAGCTTTTGTACGGCGCGAAGTCCGCGGAGCTTCCTTGCCAACCGACTTGCGGACAGGCGTTTCGACCGTGGTGGTCGTACCCAGCCGCTTAACCTGATCGGTTACGCAAACCAGGAACATCGGCTGATCGGCGTTCTTCAAAATGTCGATGATCTGCTCGTTGTCGCCTTCCAGGTAAATCGACTTGCCGTCGGTCACCAGATGCATGTCGCTGGAGGCGCCGAGAATTTCGCTCAACCGCTTGCCCATTTCCTTCTGCAGGAACCGCAGCACCCGGCGAATCTTCTGCAGCGAAAACCCCTTCCGGCGCAGCTCCGCGATCACGGCGATCTCAATGGCTTCTTCAGCTAAATACAGCCGTTTGTGGCCCTCGTGACGCGGCGAAACCACCTTTTGCTCGTCCCACCACTGCAACTGACGCAGACTTACACCGGTAACCTCGGAGATTTCGCTCGACGTGAACTCCTTGTCGGCGACGTTCGAATCAATTCGAATCTTTTTTGTTTTGAACATAAAAAGGGTGTTTCGTTTCTGCCGGAAAAACTAGACTCCTCGATTGTACGAAACTGGAGATGAATGTCAACGGCCCAAAAGTTCTTTAATTTTCGGCTGGCGGGTGCGTTGCGGGAAGAACTCCGTCCCATGCTCCGTTTGGCGCTGCCGTTGGTATTCGCCGAACTCGGATGGATGGCCATGGGAGTGGCCGATACGATCATCGCCGGACATGCCGGACGGCGGATGTTAGGCGCCGTGGCGCTCGGCCACGGGCTCTATTACACATTCGCCGTTTTTGGAATCGGATTGATTCTCGGCCTCGATACTCTTATCTCCCAGGCTTTCGGCCGAGGCGACTTGAACGACTGCCGCCGCTCCCTGGCTGGCGGCCTGGTCACCAGTTTCCTTGCGTCGCCGCCATTAATCGGCATGGTGTGGGCGATGGGCCCGGTGATGGATTGGTTCGGCATCGACGCCGCCTTGAAGCACGATGCCCAGTCCTACCTCCGGGCGGTCAGTTGGGGCACGCTGCCGTTGATGATCTACGCCTCCTTCCGCCGCTTCCTGCAAGCGCAGGACATCGTACGGCCGGTAATGTTCGCGCTCGTCTCGGCGAACATCGTAAACATCTTCGGCAACTGGGTGCTGATCTTCGGGAAACTCGGCGTGCCGGCCCTCGGACCCGCGGGCTCCGGCTACGCAACCTCCCTCGCCCGGCTCTACATGGCCGGCATTCTCATGTGGGTTACGGTCGCGCGGTTCGGATGGCACGGATGGAGCGTGTGGCCGGGTTGGGACCGGATCCGCGAGGTCATGCGTCTCGGCCTCCCGGTGGCCGTGCAGATCTCGTTTGAAGTCGCCGTCTTCGCCCTGACAGCCACCATGCTAGGCGCGCTGGGGCCCGTCGCGCTAGGCGCGCATCAAATCGCGCTGAACCTCGTCAGCATCACTTATATGATCCCATTGGGAATCTCTTCCGCCGCCGCCGTGCGCGTGGGACAGGCGATCGGCCGCCAAGACACGGATGGCGCCAAACGCGCCGGTTGGGTTGGCATCGGGCTCGGCGCCGCGTTCATGACGATGGCTGCCGTCCTCTTCTGGACAGTCCCCGGCTTCGTGGCCGGCGCTTATTCAAACGACGCGGAAGTAGTGGCGCTCGCCGCGTCTCTGCTGGTAATAGCCGCTTTCTTTCAACTGTTCGACGGCCTGCAAACCGTCGCCACTGGCGCGCTGCGAGGGCTTGGCGACACGCGAACGCCCATGGTGGCGCACGTCGTCTGTTACTGGGCGATCGGCCTGCCCTTCGGTTGGTGGCTCACGTATCCCCAGGGCCTGGGCGCGCGCGGGCTCTGGACGGGGCTCAGTTTGGCGCTGATTTTGATTGGCATTATCCTGTTAGCGGCATGGCATCGAAAAATCGGGAAGATCGCCGCGGGACACGCCCTTCATGACGCCGGCACCGCCGTCCACTGACACCATGTTCGACCGCATGCGGGCCGTCGTCCGCCGAGTCCCCCACGGCCGTGTCACTACCTACGGCGATGTCGCCCGCGCCGCCGGATACCCCACCTGCTCCCGCCAGGCCGCCTGGTGCCTGAAAAAGTTCGACCCCGCGCTGCCCTGGCACCGGGTCATTGGAAAGGGCGGAAAGATCCTGCTCCGCGGCGATTCCGGCATCGAACAGATGCAACGGCTGGAAGCTGAAGGCGTCGTCGTTGCCGGAACGCGCGTGGACCTATACCGCTTCGGTCACGCCGTTAAACTCCCGCGTAAGCGACTAGCTAGTCGACCTGCTCCAAAATCGCGAAATCGCCAGGGTTCCAAGCCTGCGCGATGACGTAGAGCTTCTTCCCCACCTTACGCATCATCGCGTTGTGAATGTGCTGGAAGTTCGCCAGTCCCAACTCTTCCTTCGGCATGATCGTCGACACCACCTTGTCCTTCTCCAGGATGTAGATGGGCGCTCCCTTGGTGCGGTCCGGACCATGCAGCGCGCCGATCACCATGTACTGGCCATCGTAGAAGGTGTCGCACGGGAAGGAGCCCTTCGGCAGCGTAACAGTCTCCAGATACTTGCCCTCCGGCGTGAACCGGTCGACTTCGGAGTTCGGGCGATCGGCAATGTCGATCTTCTTCTTGCCCGGTACCACCGTTACGCCGTGGCCGGTTCCGAACTGGCCCACACCGGTGCCGCGCCCGCCGAATGCCAGCTTATTCCACGACGATTCGAAGGTCTTGCCCGGCTTCACCTTCGCCGTCAGCACGTAGTCCAGCTTCGAGTACCCGGTCGGGATGTAGAACATTCCGTTCAAGTACTCGACATCCGTGGGAATGAACGGGCCGCCGCCCTTGAAGTACATATTCGCCGTGTCGTTGCCCAAATCCGTGTCGGCCGTCGGCGGCTTCAACGTATTGACCAGCGTCCCGTCCAGCGTCGTCGTAAACACGCGGTTCGACGCGTTGCCGGGAAACGTCAGATAGGGCCCGCCCTCGCCGTTCCAGAACACGGCGTTGTGCATGTTGGTGCCCTTCATTTCATCCGCAGTGGGCAGCAGCTTCACGGACTTTAAATCGGCGCTGATCTGCAAAATTCCCGCGCCTGGCAGCGCGAAGTAGGTCTCGCCGTGGCCCTTACGGCTATCTACGGCAAATCCGCCATGCGCGGCCTTCAGGACTTTCTGTGCCTCAGCGGGGAGATGCGTCGAGGTGTACAGGACGCGGAAGCTCAACTTCCCCTGGCCGCTCGTCTTCTCGCCGGCGGCTTGGGACGAGGGAACCACGGACGTTATAAGAGTGACCCCGACGAGGCCGGCAAAGATCATGGTCAGCAGCGAGCGTTTCATAACTCTCGCCATTCTACTTGGTTTTCGCTCGCGGCGCGTAACGGTTTCCCGGTATTACCAGGGCAAACCCAGCTTGTTGTCGCAGAAATGCCGAAACTGCAAACCGTGCGTGGTTTTGACCCTACTCCAGACAGCGCGGAATCGACCGCTCTTTGCCCAGGCAAGGAATCGCATTTGCCAGCCCCGGTTGTCCGGGTGATCCCAGTGATCGTCCAACCGCAGAGCCAGATACGCATTCTCCATTTGCTGAATCAATTCAACGCAAGCAGTGAACTCATCCGCTGGAAGGGGCAACGGGGGCGTTGGTGTTGGCGCATTTCGGAAAAGCTCGTCCGCCAGCCCTGATAACTGGGGCTTCCCCTGGAACCGGTGCCAGAACTCCTCCAACCCGGTCGTATGGTCGATAAACGTCGCCGTTGGATTTGCTGCGGGCGTCCATAAGTCGTCGAGAATCGCCGTAGCCGCCGTCAAATCCGCCTTCATCTCTACGTCCCTAAAAATGCGTTCCGCCAATTGCTTGCCCAGCCTGCGATAACTTTCAAACTGGTCCTCAGTAAAAAACTGGTCCCCCGTAGTCTCATGCGGAAAGCTCGGATGTGCCGAATGGTACTGCTGTTCGGCGGGCCCCTCTTCTCCAGTCATAGATGCCTTCAGGTAGATCAAGTAGCCGAAACTGCCGTTGCTATACTCGATGCGCCCAACGGCTCCATGACTTTTGCTGCGGCCGGTTTCCGGGCATTTGCGGATCGAATCGACATTGATCTTTATCTTCGCCCCATGATCCACTTCACAGATCCGGATAAGGTTCCCAAGCCCCTCGAAGGCTAATCGTTCGTCACACTCGCTATCGGAAGCGATAATGACTTTGCAGCGCCGCCGCACCAACTCATACACGCCGAGGTTTTCAAAGTGTCCGCCGTCCGAAAGATTCACAAACAAGCTCTTCTCTCCAGCCATCCCAAATAACTCTGTAATTAGATATCGGAGGCTGAAAAGGGGCGCCGCTTTTTCCCTCGACTCCCGTCCGGGATTCGGAAACCACCAGCCCAACCTCACGTTGAATAGCGTCATCAGAAACGCTACCAGCGGCGACGTATGGTAGCCCATGTTAGGATTCGCCGCCGCACCGGAGATGGCCATCGCCTTTCCGAGAGTTGGGTTTCCTGTTCCTGCGTAAGTAAATCTACCGAGTTGCGTTGGAATGTAACCGATATACGCACGGTCCGCCCCGCAGAAAAGCGGCGTCATAGAGAACGAGGCGCTGTGCCGGGTATGCAGCGCCAGGTCGGAACTGCCTCCCAGATTCACGGCGCAATTTACGATCGGAAAAGGTCCGCGGTAAGGAAGGCCCGCGCTCGCCACACGTAGTTCTTTTAATGGCAAGTCATCGTTTTCATCAAAACCCGTGAACGGTTGCGGCTTTCGTACGTTGGGCCCCCATCGGGTGGCGCCCAGGTAGCACCTCACCAAACGATTCCTATAGAAGCTGTTCAGACTGAAAATATTGATATCGAATCGCCAGGCAAATAGGGACGTAACGATGCACAGCCCTACAAGTGTGGCCAGAATCAGCCATGGAGGAACGGCGCCAAACACCTGCCAGTAATCCATTCCCTGCGGAAATTTCCTTAGATCCTCAACGGCTGCAAAGAAGAGCTGCAATACCGCCGAGAGCAACAGAATGATGCCCGCGATGAAGCTCACCGCTGCGAACTTCGCAACGGCGTTTAGAATCATCGCCTTTATACTCGGCGTGCCGTCGTCGCCTTTCGTTTGCGGCCCTCCGCCAGAAATCAGGCCCAACGCGGTTGTGAGAACCCAGGCTCCCGCCGCTCCCCATTTGATGTGCCCGGTATCTATCCCGGCCAGGATGCTCATTAGCATCGGTCCATAGACCGTAGCCAGACTAATCGCCAATACTCCGGCACCGTATATTGCAAGCCAGGCGCCAAGGCGCGTCCACCATTCTCTCGTCCATTCGAGCGATTGACGGCTCAACAGTCCCAGGAACAAAACAATCGTCAATGAAAATGTTGCCAAAAGTAGCGGAGGAGCCCAGACGAAGGCGATCCATCCGAACTGGATGCAGTAAGCGCTGCAGTACGCACTGTAAGGACCAGACCACCCTTGGAACATCAGCATGATGCCACAGAGGGCCAGGTACATCGCCGCAATACTGGCTACCGCTACCGCTAGCCCCGCCACGACCCGCAACCATCCACGGCAAGCGAGCGTAAGCCCGGCCACGATCCAGAGGCAAACACCGCTTACCGAGAGGTAAATCCACCACTCCGTGTAGGCGAACTTCAGTATTTCGCCGTATCCTTCATGGCTGAGGTACTTCACCTCGTGGGACCACTTCCACATCGTTGACCCGGTCAGCAGGCTCATCAGCCATAGCGGTACGACGATCATCCATTGCGTCCTCGTCTGTCCAAACCGAAACCAGCGGAGCCAGTCCGGAGCTCCATCGATCCGGAATAGATTGATACTGATCCCAAAAATTGCCAGCACCAGCGAAGCGATCGACACTTCCTTAGTCCCGTACTCAGGCCACCAGTCGAAAATCAACTTGGCGACTCTCACTCCGGCCAGGAGGCAGAGAATCGTCGCAAATACGGTTAGCTGAATAAGCATCGTATTCCGTATCCAAATAAGAACCATCGTCCATGTATCGGCGCTTAAAATGCCAACGTGTGGCGAAAGATAGTTGGAGAACTTTCGCAGATGGGAGATCGACTCGGACCAGTTCGTTCCCTTGCTTAGAAAGAATGGTGTCCGCTTTACGTTGCCGGCCAGCCAGGCGCCGGTATAGCCCCCTCCCGAAACGGTTGACAAGTAGTCAATTTTGCGCAGTATGTCCAGGTTGCGCAGCGCCTCCATAACGCCAAGATTAAAGGTGGCACTCCGAATGCCTCCCCCGGAAAGCGCCAGTCCGTATAAGTGTGGAAAGTGAGCCTTTTGCGATGCCCGCCGGCTCCATTCGGCATCCTCAAAACAGTCCGGTTCCTCCTCCTTCTTCGGCATGCGCGCCCGGCGTCGCCGGACAGGCTCCTTCTCGGGAATGTCCAAAGTTTGTAGCGCCCGCTCGGCCCGCTGTCTTTTGATCTCATCGAGTTCGTCATCGAATGCAAAGCGGAATTCGACCGGAGTTTCACAACCTTTCACGTCCGGCTCAAAATCGTCCGGATTGCAGGTGATTGCGAAACTCTCCTGGATCAGATCGCACACCCCGCTAAAGACGCGCCGGAGAATCTTCTCGCAGTCGGTCAGGTTACCTGCCTTCAACGGAGCGTAGTCCCGCAAATCATCGATCCAGGAGCGATCGGCATAGGACACGACTCCCTGCGGCGAAACTTCAGCGCGCAGGATACGTGCAAGCATGTAAAAGCTGAGGATTCCGAACCTCGCTTCAAGGCAAGCACTTCCAAGTTTTTTGTAGAAATCGCTCCGCAAAACAATCCATATCTCAAATCCCCTTGTATATTGTTCAAAACGGCTCAGTTGTTCCTCGTCCTGCACCGGTAGCAATCCTCGGAGCCAAAGTAGATATTCATGCGCTTCACCTTTCCTTGAGGAGGGGACAGTAGACGCTTTGGTACTGACCGGCACGCAATCGTCAAGAAAATCCAGTACTCGGTTAACGTCCCGGTCTGCCAACATGTCCTTTTGCTGCTCGATGAAATCGTCCATTACGTGATGGGCAGTCGTGTTGATCTCCATCGAAGCGGGCAGGCCCGGCAACGGGGGTGGGCACGGAAGGCTCATTTTCCTGACATTCTGGTCGGACTTCTGCTCCAGTCTCACTAGCGGAGGCTTCCCGGTCTCCCTCCGTTCTTTTGCCTCGACGCGTTTGATTCGGCAGGACAGAAATCGTGTGCCGAAATAAAAATAGGCATCCACAAAACGCTGGACGGCAGCGGTCTCCAACAACTTCCTCATCGCTGGCGAGACCTCGGCGACTACGTCCGCGTCGCCCAGATATCCCGTCTCCGCCGCAACTTCCAAAAGCTCCAAGCGAAAGAGTTCCTCATCGAACCCAATGCGCATTGACAGTTCGTCTTCCTTCGCAATCCCCTTCACGTCTTCCCAATGTGCCCGTAAAACCCATCGCAATTTCCGGTCATCCGCGATCATGCCTGAAAGGGCTTCAACGGTCTCTTTGGCCTTCTTACTATCGACCAACGAATATATGGACTGCAGGCGCTGTTCTGACGGCATCGCGCATCTCCGAGGGAGTAAAATTAACTAATAGTGGGGAGATTGTATAACTATTTCGATTCCCATTCAACAGTTATTACTTGTTGAATTTCCACCGGTTGCGCATATTTATCGCCGCGCAGCCGAAAAGGCCAGCAGCACCCACGCCGCAATGAATGCCACCCCACCGAACGGCGTAACCGCCCCTAGCGCCCGTGTCCCGATTACCGCCAAGAAATAAAGCGAGCCGGAGAACAGCAGAATCCCCAATAACAGCAGCCAGCAAATACGCGAAGCCGCTTCCGGTGTCAACCCGCCCATGCGGGATACGATCAACATCCCAAGCCCATGAATGAAGTGATAAAACACGGCCTTCTCGTAAACACCCATCGAATACGCATCCAACCGGTCCCGCAATCCATGCGCGCCAAATGCACCCAGCATCACCGCCAGCGCCAGCGCCGCCGCACCCACCGAAGTCCAGTTGATCATCCAATCCCAGAATAATCTTTGTAGACTCTAGAGAGTCAAAAATGAAGACCCTCCTCGTTTTCCTCCCGGCAGCCGTGCTCTTGGGCTCTCCCTGCGATAGCCTCGCCACCAAATCGTTCGGTAAGAATGTCAAGATCGAATCCGCCGCCGCGGTCCCAGGCAACGAAAAACTCCCGGAACACTGCGACGTACGCGGTGTCATCTGGCCGGAGGCCAAATTCGTCATCAAGCTCCCGGCCCAATGGAATGACCGCTTTCAAATGGTCGGCAACGGCGGAACCGCCGGGGTGCTGAGCATGGGCGCCGTTGACGCCGCACTCCGCAAAGGATTCGCTGCCGCTTCGACCGACACCGGTCACGACGCCGTCAAAGAACCACTCGCCTCCTTCGCCTATGTCACCCCCGAAAACCCCAACGGCCGCCGCAAGCTTCTCGACTTCGCTTACCTCTCCGTCCACGAAACCGCTGTACTCTCCAAGCAGGTCATACAGGCCCACTACGGCCGCGCCGCCCGCTATTCCTACTGGGTCGGCTGCAGCACCGGCGGCCGCCAGGGCATGCAGGAAGCCCAGCGTTACCCCGAAGATTTCGACGGCCTGGTCATCGGTGCCCCCGGCATGTTCCTCACCGGCAACGTCATGCGGCGCATCTGGGTCGGCCAGTCCCAGCAGGGCGACGCCGCCCTCCCCGTTGAAAAACTCCCGCTGCTCAACAAGCACGTCTACGACAAATGCGACGCCGTTGACGGCCTCACCGATGGCATCATCGACGATCCCCGCCGCTGCGACTTCCAGCCTGCCCGCGACCTCCCCAAATGCAACGGCGCCGACGGCCCCGCCTGCTTCACCGCTCCCCAAATCGCCTCACTCGCCAAAATCTACGGTGGCGTCAAGAACAGCAAGGGCAAACAACTCTTCCCCGGCGAACCCGTCGGCAGCGAGGCCGTCTGGGCGGAAAACCTCGTCGGGCCCAGCAAAGTTGTTTTGCCGCGCTCCGAGAGCCAGATGAAATCCTACATGCTCGATCCGCCGCCCGGTCCCTCATGGAGCTACACCATGTTCGATTTCGACAAGGACCCGGCCCGCACCGCAAAAGCGGCCAAAGACGTAAACCCCCTCAACCACGATCTCCGCCCCCTCAAAAAACGAGGCGGCAAAATCATCCACTATTCCGGCTGGGCCGATCAGCAAGTGAACCCGTTCCCCGCGATCGCCTATTACGAGGCAGTCAGCAATAGTATGGGCCAGAACGCTACCCGCGACTTTTACCGCCTCTTCATGGTCCCCGGCATGTTCCACTGCGGTAGCGGGCCCGGCTGCGGCAATACAGACTGGCTCGCCGCGCTCATGGAGTGGGTGGAGAAAGGCAACGCCCCCGACCAGCTCATCGGAGCCCATATGGAAAAAGGTCAATCCACGAAGACTCGTCCCTTATGCCCATACCCGCAAGTTGCCCGCTATCGCGGAACAGGCAGCGTGGACGACGCGGCCAGCTTTGAATGCCGCGTTCCCTAGGGGCCCATTGTTATATAATCCGCCACGTCGAGACCGGATTTTGGAGGCAGCATGAACAAACGGCAATTCCTCGCCGCCGGCATAGGCGCCGGCATCGCCCTGGACAAGTTGGGCACCGCATTCGCACAGTCCGGAAGGGTGCCGAATCGGAAAGCAAAAACCAAGAAGTTGTTCAAGGCGCCTGATGGCTTCCCTAATGGCCTCGCCGCTACAGCGGAAGGTCTCTGGATCGCCGAGCAAAAACTCTCAGGCGCCCAAGCCAACTCCTACGGCCTGCCCGAACCCCGATCTCTCACCGAAGAGGCCTGGCTCGTCGATTGGAACGGCAAGGTAAAGCGGACGGTCACCACGCCCTCCCGCAACACCAGCGGAATGGCGGTCGGCGACGGTTTCGTCTGGATGATCGCCAACGCGCCTCCGCAGGGCGTCTTCCAAGTCGACATGAACTCGAAGCTCATCAGCCACCGACAGATTCCCCTTGGCCCGCCCAACGATGGCGGCGGCAGCCACGGCGGCCAGTGGGACAATGGCAAACTCTGGATTTCCGCGCTGCGCCTGCGCTCGAACCTCCGCGTGGATCCCAAAACCTGGACCCCGGAGTTCATAATCCCCTTCTACCAGGCCCCGGACCGCAATCGCTATCACGACATCACCATCGACAAAGACGGCAGCATGTGGCAAATCGTCGGCAACGATTGCAAGAGCTGGAAGGATTACCGCCCCGGCCTCGTTCGTTACGACACCTCAACCGGGCGCGTTCTGGAAACGGTCGACTTCGTCTCGGACTCCTGCGACCCCCACGGCCTCGCCATGTGGGACGGCAAGCTCATCAGTTGCGATGCCGGCATCCATCCCAACTGGCCCAATCGCGATAGCCCGACGGCCGGCTGGGTCTTCCAGATAGACTTTGTCTAGGCCAATGAAATGCGGTGCGGCGTTACTCATCGCCGGTGTTCTATACGCGGCGCCGGATCCGTTCGCGGACACGGTGCAGCCATTTCTCCGTAAGAACTGTGCAAGCTGCCACAGCGGGACAGCACCGGCCGGGAGCCTTGCGGTTGATCAATTGATCACCGGCGCCGCAACAGAAGCTCTGAAGCAGCGAGAGCGCTGGGAGCGGGTTGCGCAGCGTCTTCGTTCCGGCGAAATGCCTCCGAAAGGCGTCCCTCGGCCCGATGCCGCACAAACCGCCGCCGTCGCCGCATGGATCGAGAGCTCGTATGAAAATTTGGACCGCAGCGCGCCCGTCGATCCCGGCCGTGTAACCGCTCGCAGGCTCAATCGAATGGAGTATTCCAACTCCGTGCGCGACCTGCTCGGCATCGACATGAACCCCGCGGAAGACCTCCCCGTCGATCCCTACGGCTACGGCTTCGACAACATCGGCGATGTCCTCTCCATGAACGCGGCCTTGACCGGCCAATACTTGAAAGCCGCCGAACGCGTGGCCCGGGCCGCCATACCGATTGACGGCGAAAAGGTCCCCGCGACCATGCAGCGCTACCTCGCCGAACGCATCGGTCAGGACCGCCAACTCCGCGTCACCGTCGACCATGTATTCCCAGTCGCGGGCACCTACGCTCTGCGCACCGGCTTCTACCAGGCCCTGCGGGACGGCACGCGCGTAAAAATGCGCCTGTCAGTGGATGGCAAGCAGGCCGCCGAAGCGGAGCTAAAGTTCTACTACCAGATCGATCGCGCCGTCGAAGCGAAGGAGGTCCCCGTCACCGCCGGCCGCTATCGCGTCGAAGCGTCTATAGAAGTCCTGCCCGATCCCCCATATAAGGGCTCCCCGCCCTACATCGAATACGTGCAGGTCTACGGGCCCATGGCTCTCTCTCCCACCCCGGACCGCAGCTTTTTCACCTGCGGTCACGAACCGGGAAAGCACGCCGCAAGCTGTGCCCGCCGCATTCTGTCGCCGCTCGCGCGCAAGGCATGGCGCCGTCCCGTTACCGGCAACGAGATGGACGGCCTGCTTTCGCTCGCTGCCCGCGAACAGGCACGAACCGGCTCCTTTGAAGAGGCTATGCGCACGTCGCTGACGGCGATCCTCGTCTCCCCGCATTTCCTCTTCCGCGTCGAAAAGGATAAAGGCCCCGCGACGCGTCAACTCAGCGGCCATGAACTGGCCTCGCGCCTTTCGTATTTCCTCTGGGGAAGCCTGCCCGACGACGAACTCTCTCGCCTCGCCGATGCCGGGACTCTCGACGCCGAACTGCCGCGTCAGGCACGCCGCATGTTGAACGATCCGCGATCTTCCGCCTTTGTCAAAAGCTTCGCCGGCCAATGGCTGCAGACACGGAATCTTTCCGTCCTGAAGCCCGACCCTGTCAAATTCCCCGCGTTCACCGGAGAACTCGGCGCGGCCATGCGCACCGAAACCGATATGTTCTTCGCGGCAATCGTCCGCGAGAATCGCTCGATCCTCGACTTCCTCGACGCCCCGTTCACATTCCTGAACGAGCGTCTCGCCAACCACTACGGCATACCGGGCGTCGCCGGCGACGCATTCCAACGTGTAAATCTCGACGGCGTCCAGCGCGGCGGAATTCTGGCGCATGGAAGCGTCCTCACCGTCTCCTCGTATCCCACCCGAACCAGCCCCGTGATTCGCGGGAAATGGGTGCTCGACAATCTCCTCAACCAGCCCCCGCCGCCCCCGCCCCCCGATATTCCCCAGTTAGACGAAAAGGCCGCCTCCAATAGCGGAACCATGCGCCAGCAACTGGAAAACCATCGCGCCAGCGCCGTCTGCGCGAGTTGTCATTCGCGCATGGACCCTCTCGGCTTCGGCTTGGAAAACTACGACGCCATCGGCCGCTGGCGCACTGAAGACGCATCCGGTGTCCTCCCGGGCGGGCAAAAATTCTCGTCGCCCGCCGAAATGAAACAGATCCTGAAAGCGGACCCCGCCGCCTTTACTCGCGCGCTAACAGAGAAGATGCTCACCTACGCCCTCGGCCGCGGCGTGGAACTGCAGGACCGCCCCGCGGTCCGCCGGATCGTCGATCGGGTCCAGGCCAACCAATACGCCATGCAAGAGTTGATACTAGGAGTGATCGAGAGCGAGCCGTTCCGAAAGCGGCGGAGTGAGAGGGCAGGGTTATGAAACTTGCGCGGCGGCATCTGTTGCGTGGCGTTGGCGCTAGCATCGGCCTGCCTTGGCTCGAAGCGATGGCCGCGCCGGCCGCCCCGCCGAAGCGGATTATGATCGTCTACGCACCCAGCGGAATGATCATGCCCCACTGGACGCCCTCCGCCACAGGAACTGATTTCGCCTTCCCTCGAACGCTTGCATCCCTCGAAAAGCATCGCTCCCGGATCTCCGTCCTCAGCGGCCTCGCCGCGCATCAAGGCAACGCCTTGGGCGATGGCGCCGGCGACCACGCCCGCGCCGCCTCCGCCTATCTCACCGGCGTCCACCCGCGTAAAACCGAAGGCGCCGACATCCACTGCGGCATTTCCATGGACCAGATAGCGGCCCAGCACTTCGCCAGTTCCACTCGCCTGCCATCCCTCGAGATCACTTGCGAGGACAGCCGGCAAGTTGGCTCCTGCGACAGTTATAGCTGCGTATACCAGAGCATCTCGTGGAGGTCCGAAACACAGCCTTTGCCGCCGGAAATGAATCCGCGCACCGTCTTCGACCGCCTCTTCGGCGACGCCGCCCTCACGCCCAGCCAACGGGCCGCCCGCCGCAGTGTTCTGGATTTAACCCGCGCGGAAACCGCCCGGCTCTCCCGTGATCTCGGCGCCAACGACAAGCGCAAACTCGACGAATATCTGACCGCAATCCGGGAAATCGAGTCGCGAATGGATAAGGCCGTGCCCGTAACCGGAGCCGCCGCCCCTGCCGGAATCCCCACGAGCTACCGGGAACATGCGCGCCTGATGTTCGATCTTTCGGCCTTGGCTTTCTCGAGCGGTGCGACGCGCATGATCACCTTCATGCTCGCCCGCGAAGGCGGCTTGCAAACCTATCCCGAAGCCGGCGTGCCCGAAGCCCACCACTCCTGCACGCACCATCGCAATGATCCGGAACTCATCGAGAAGGTCGCCAAAATCAACGCATTCCATGTTAAGCAGTTTTCCTACTTCCTGGACAAAATGGCCGCTACCCCCGACGGCGATGGAACGCTGCTCGACCACACGCTAAGTGTCTATGGCGCCGCAATCGGCGATCCCAACGCGCACGACCACAACAACCTGCCAACGCTCATCGCCGGCGGCAAGCTGGGCAACGGCCGGCACGTTAAGTATTCCCCGAACACCCCCATAACCAACCTGCATCTATCGCTTCTCGATCTCGCCGGCGTTCCCGTAGACCGCCTCGGCGACGCCACCGGCCGGCTCGATTATCTAAGCGGCCTAGGCAGTGGCGGGTAGCACTACGAACCGCGGCGGCGGCGTCAAACTCTCCAGGTTTCCGACATCGAGCCGTGCGCGAATGATGGCCAGATGATTCCCGGCAAAGTCCCTGAATGTTGGCGCCAACACCACGCCTCCGGGGTCGAAGCGGACTCGAGTTTCCTGCGCCCTCAAAACTCCGGTCAGCAAATACGCAGGCCAGTCGTGGGAAAACACAGCCTCCACGGGCGTGTCGCAGCCCCACCGCGGCGTAATCAGCGACTGATACTCGAATGCCTCCGCCATCTTCTCCGGAGCGCCGGCGCGCGCCGTGATCGTGATCGCCGCGGTCTCCTCAAGAAATTCGTCGTATCGCTCCAGCGCAATCAGCGCGGCGGCCTCATCCACCACGATTGGCGCCCCATCTCCATACGGCAGCACGAACGGTCCGCCCGCCAACAGCTTCTCCGAATACGAGGCAAAAAGCGCCCCCAAGTCCGCATAAACGGAACCCGGAGCCGCCCTGTCCATGCTTTCCGCAAGCAACTCCAAATAATCCGCTAACGGAATTTCCACGCTCTGCAAAACGACCCGCAGCAGCCGTAAGTTATAGAGCGCCGCGGCAAAGAAGGACACCCGGTACGCTCGCCTCCAATCAGCCACGGGCATGTCCCGCGTCCCAACCACCACTTCCTGAAATTCATCGATTATCGGATCCCACCCCGCCGTCGACGTCTTCCATTGGCATCGCCGTGTCTCGATGCCGAACTGCTCGCGCGACTCCGGACTCCCGAGCTCCGTGTTATCGATCAACCGGCACAAAAACAGCACAAAATCGTGCCGCGGCAGCGCCGGCATGGCCGTCGCAATCGTCTGCACAAACGAACGATACGTCTGCCCCGGCAATCCAAGAATCAACTCGTTGAACGTAGGAATTCCCCGCTGGCCGCAAATATCGCGCAGCTTCATCGCTTCGCCCGTCTGAATCTTGTCGCGCTTCACCGCCTCCAGGACATCGTCGTCGAAATCCTGCACCGCCAGTCCGACCCAGGTTCCGATTCCGCCCGCCTGCAGGATTTCAATCGTCTCCAAATTCCGCCCATGATTATTCTTCGTCAAGTAGAAATAGAACGTCGCCGGCCGCCCGGTTTCTTTCCTCAATTCAACCAGCCGCCGTGCAATCCCCGTATCGCGCGGCCGAATCCCGAAATTCGCATCCGCCAACATCACATGGCTAAACCCACGCGCCACCACCCAGTCCAGCTCGGCATGCACACGGTCCAGCGGAAACTCCACTACTTTCTTGGTCAGCGACCAATCGCAGAACGTGCACGAAAACGGGCAGCCGCGGTTCGTCTCGCACAACGCCATTGAGAACCGGTCGCGGTAACGCTCGATCAATTCATCAAAGGTGCCGTCCAAATACGGCGACGCGGTCGGGGCGAAATCGGTCACCCGGCCCGGCGGCGCCGTAAATCGATGCGGTACACCGCGGATCGCAATTCCTTGAACATGTTCAAAAATCCGGCTATGATTTTGTTCCCGGAGGATCTCTCGGAAGGTAATTTCTCCTTCCCCAAAAGCCAGAATGTCGATCGCTGGATGCTCATCCAAAAACCTTCCCGCGCGCTCCGGCCGCCGGGGAACCGAAGGCCCGCCCGCCACGATCAGACAATCCGGATTCGCCGCCCGCGCCGCCGCCGCAACCGCCAAAGAATACGCCGCATTCCACGGATAAAGGGACAATCCCAACACGTCAGGCCGCCCCAATTCCGCAACCGCCTCGGCAATGGCCCGCCGCACCAGGACGATCGAATAATCGAACAAAGCCAGCTCTGGATCGACTCGCGCCGCCGCCACCAGGCACCCGGCCGCCAACGGCAGAACGGGCGTCGCGTCAATCCCTTCGTACTGGCTCACGACGACGCGCATGGCTTCCATCATGACACTGGTAGGATGAGGCATGGTTCCGAGCCCCCATCCGGCTAAGGATTTTGAAATTCAAGGCGCCGCCGCCCTCGGCCGAGTCCTCGATGAAGTCCAATTGGAAGCCGTCCGCGCCGCGGGCGAATCGATCTTCGAAACGGGATGGAATGGCCCCTACGCCCAAATCGTTCACGATCCCTGGCGCAAATCTCCCGTCCTCGAAAGCCACGCCCGGCGCCTCGGCGAACTCGCCTGCCAGAAACTCGAAATCGATGAACTCGTACTGTTCCACGATCACATGCTCTTTAAACCCTCCGGAGGCGATGACATGGACTGGCACCAGGACTTCTCATACTTGCCCCTGGACTGCTCCGATGGCTTGACCCTCTGGGTCGCCCTCGACGACATTTCCCCCGAAAACGGCTGCCTCTACTACCTTTACGGCACTCACACCAAAGGCGAACGGCGGCCCTCATGGGGCATGACGGGCGACGACGACGCTCGTGCCAGCCTGCCGCCCCTGGATATTCCGCCTGGCGAAACCGGTGTACCGGCCATCGCCCCGGCCGGGCATGCCATTGCCCACCACGGCAACTTATGGCACCGCTCCCCGGCAAACCGAAGCGGCAAACTGCGCCGCAGTTGGGCGCTGTCCTTCGTTTCTCCGGCGGCCCGTTGGTCGCCGCGCCACTCTCCCCACCCTCGAAGCGCCGTCGAGCCGCGATTCGAGGGGCAGGAGATGGAGCCAGACCTCTTACGCGTTGCCGGCTTGAAACCGGTCTAATTGCCGCGGCAGAGATATCTGCAAGAAGGCTTCCTCCGAAGGATCCACCAGTCATTGCGAAACGCGGGACAAAATGTTCTCATCCGCGCAAAAATATTTTCTTTGGAGCCGCACCGATGTGCAGAAACATCAAGACACTCTTCAATTTCGATCCCCCCGTCACCGAGCAGGAGATGCGCTCGGCCGCCCTGCAATTTGTTCGAAAGATTAGCGGTTACGCCAAACCGTCCAAACCGAACGAAGCCGCATTTGCCCGCGCCGTCGACGAAGTGACCATGGCCTCCAAGCGTCTCCTCGACTCCCTGGAAACTGCCGCGCCTAAAAAGAATCGCGAGGAGGAAGCCGCCAAAGCTCGGGCTCGCGGCGCCCAGCGGGTGGCGCGGGCCATGGTTCTGCTCCTCTCTCTTGCCGCCGCTTCGGCCGAGCCTCTAGTCATCGGACACCGAGGCTGCCGCGCTCTACGCCCTGAAAATACGATCCCAGCCTTCGAATACGCCCTCGCTGTAGGAGCCGATATCCTCGAACTCGATGTCGTCGTCACAAAGGACAAGCAACTGGTCGTGCACCACGATCTCGAACTGGAGGGAAAACGCGTTCACTCCATCACACTTGCCGAAGTGCGCGCCTTTGACCGCGGCGGCACCCGCAGCCCCGGTTTCCTGCGCCAGCAGTTGATGCCGAACGTGAAAATCCCCACTCTCAATGATGTATTCGCCTTCGCCGTTAAGAAGAACGCGCGCTTGATGGTGGAAACCAAAGTCGATCCCGAGATCGATCCCGACTGGTTCGCCGCGGCGATCGACAAGCTGATCCGCCAATATCGCCTCAGCGATCGGGTCATCCTGCAAAGCTTCGAGCATCGAACGCTCGCGGCCATGCGCAAATTGAACCCCGCCGTCGGCCTCGTCCTCTTAAACCCCGCCCGCAACCTCGGCGACTACGTCACTCCCGCGAAAGCCCTCGGCCCCCGCGCCATCCAATTCGTTAACTTCCGCGTCATCGATGCATCCATCGTTAACGCCCTCCACGCCGCCAAGATTCAAGTTTTCTCGGGAACCACGGACGACCCCGCTGAATGGGCAAAGCTGCGTGCCCTCGGCGTCGATGGCATTCTCACCGACGACCCCGAAGGTCTCGTTCTCCACGCCAAGGAGCGTGCCCGCATCGTCATGAGCGAAACCCGCGGTGCTGTCGTCATCGAAGACCTTGTCTATCGAAACAGCTTCAAAGAATACGACGCCGCCTATCGCGTCTGTCCCGTCAAACGAACAGCCGCCCCAGCCATCCTCTTCGTCCACTGGCTCGAACCCAGCCACTCCACTTCCAATCGAACGCAATTTCTCGACGAAAGTATCGCCCTCGCTCAAAAAGGAGCCTGTTCCCTCCTCGTCTCCACCATGTGGGCCGGCCCCGACTGGTTCCGCCAGCGCGACCCCGCCAAGGACCGCACCGCAACCGCCCGCCAGATAACCCGAATTAAGGACGCTCTCGATTTCCTCCTCGAAACCCCCGGCATTGACGCCGCCCGCCTCGCCTACGTCGGGCACGACTTCGGCGGCATGGCAGGCGCAGCCCTCGCCGGTGCCGAACGGCGCGTCGCGCTCTGGGCGTTCCAGGCGGCGACGCCGCGCTGGCATGAGTGGTACTTGCTCGGCCGTAAACTCGAAGGCGCGGAGCGCGAAAAAGTCGTGGCGGAGATGGCCGCCACAGATCCCATCCAAATGGTCGCCGCTGCGAAGGGTTCCTTCCTCTTTCAATTCGGCACCACGGACCCTTACGTTCCCAAGCCACGCGCCGAAGAGTTCTTCGCCGCAGCGCCGGAACCCAAAAAGGTACTCTACTACGAAGCTGGCCACGGCCTGAACGCGCAGAGCGGCACCGACCGGATGGCTTGGCTAGCCACGGGACTAGCCCTCAAATAGGACCACTACTCCGCCTGGCTCAACGCATACACCGCAAACGATGCCAGCCAGTGCTCTCCGCCGTAAGTACCAGCCGTCACATGGGGCAGCGCCGTCTCCAGTAATCGCTTCGCGGCCGCGCGCATCGGCTCATTCCCCTTTGGCAGCGATTTCGCGATGCCAAACAAACACCAGGCCCGGCTCAACGACAAACCATCCAAATGAACGATCTGGTAATCACTCCTGTCGGAAACCTCCGGCGCTTTCGTCAGATTGGCCAGACCCGCAGCCGAGATATACCCGCGAAACCACTTGGCAAACTCAGCCGGCGGCAGCACCCGGCGCATCAAATCGGCCACTTCCAACGACGGCGACAGAAAGTCGGTCCCATCCGGCTCCTGAATCGCCGCCAGCGCTGTAGTCTTCAGAAAGTAGTCCTTGCTCCGCTGAACGATACTGGCCTCAAACTTCGCATCCTTAGCCGCCCGCGCCCAATCCAGCGCAAACACCAGTCCAAACGCGGTGTTCGGATGAACGCCCGTACGATTCGGATAGGTCTGCTTCGGCAAATACCCCGACCAAAGCTCCACCACCAGCTCCGTCAGAGGCCGCAGATTCCGCGCCCACTCCCTGCTCTGCGCATCTTCCCACGTCCGCAGTTCCTCATCCAACTTCAGCAGCCACGCCCATCCATAGGTTCGTTCGAACGTCTTGGCCAGCTTATAGTCCTGGAAATACCGCACCTCGCCCCGCAGCGCTTCCGCTTGAAAACTGGTATTCAAAACCCGGCGGATTTCCGCCTCCTTCGGCATGCCCTTATTCGTCTTCAACAGCCGCACCAGCATCCAATGCCCATGTACGCTCGAGTGCCAGTCGAAACAGCCATAGAATGACGGGTGCAATTGGCGCGGGCTCAGCCGGACGTCCGTCTCTCCCTCAATCGTATGCGCCGTTTTATTGGGATACTCCTGCTGAATGCAGCGCAGCGGCAACTCCGCCAGCCGGGAAGCAATCTCAGGCGTCATCATTTGAGCCGCCAGAAAGAACAAGGGATACATGTCACACGGCTTCCGGCAATTTATCGAAAGGCCGCGCCTGTTCAAACGCATGGGCAATCTGAAGCACGCCCCAATCGTCCTGCGGCCGCCCGACAATCTGCAGTCCCACAGGCAGCCCGGCAGGCGTAAGCCCGCTCGGCACACTGATCGCCGGACAAGCCGTTACCGTTATCAGGTAGCACGACTTCATCCAGTCGATATAGTTACCCATCGTCACACCTTCAATTTCCGTAATAAATTGCTGGTTCACATCGAACGCGGGCACCTGTGTCGTCGGCAGCACAAAGTAGTCGTACTTCCTGAAAAACTCCCCCACGCGCGTATGCAGCAGCGCGCGATCCGTCTCCGCCTTAGTGATATCGGCGGCCGTAAGCCGGGCACCCCGGTCCACCTCCTCCAGCACCGTTGCCTTCATCAAGTCCCGATACTGCGCCGCCTTGGCCGCATGCATTTGATAAAAGCCCAGCGACCGTAGAACCTTAAAGATCCGATCCGCATCCGTCAAATCCGGTTCATCATCGGCCACCGTGCATCCAAGCTGTTGAAAGACCTGCCGCTGCGCCATAAAGTTTCCTTTGATGTCCCGGTGAAACGGAACTCCTAACAAATTGGCGCACCACGCAATCCGTACCCCTTTCATGCTGCGGGCCAACGGCTGCCCGAACCGGGAGCCTGGTTCCGGAAGGCTTAGCGGATACCGTGGATCGGGCCCCGCGATCGCCGACAGAAACAGCCCGACGTCGGCCACGCTTCGCGCCATCGGCCCCGCGGTGCTCAAGGGATTCCAGTTCGACGTCGTCGGCACACGCCCTGGCGAAGGACGAAAACCCACCACGCCGCAAAATGCCGCCGGATTCCGCAGCGATCCCCCCATGTCGCTCCCATCGGCAATCGGCATCATCCGCGACGCCAATGCCACCGCCGCCCCGCCCGAGGATCCGCCACATGTCTTGGTCAGATCATACGGATTCTTCGTCGCGCCGAAAACCGGATTGAAAGTCTGCGATCCCGCTCCAAACTCCGGCGTGTTGGTCTTGCCCAAGGTCACCGCCCCGGCATTCCGGATCCGCTCAATTACCAAAGTATCCCGTACCGGCACAAAGTCTTTAAAAATCGGCGAGCCGTAGGTGGTCCGGATCCCTTTCGTCTCCTGCAGATCCTTGTGGGCAATCGGCAGCCCATGCAGCGGTCCCAGGAACTTTCCCTTCGCCGCCGATTCATCCGCCAGCAGCGCCGTCTTCCGGGCCTGATCCGCCACCAACGTCACGATCGCATTAACCTTCGGGTTCACCCGTTCAATCTGCCGCAGATGCGCGTCGAGCAGTTCCCGCGCGCTCAAATCCTTTTTCCGAAGCCGCCGCTGCAGCTCTATCGCCGTCAGAAAACAAAGCTCCTCCCGCTTCGTTTGCGCCGCGGCGGCGCCAGCAAGCAAAATCGCAGTTCGGCGAGTCATCGTCTTCATAGAATGGTCCAGTATGCGGCGCTCCGGATACCCAGGTCAAGGAATGGTCCGCCAAGGGCCTGTGATATCCTGAGCATGAACTTTACCGCATGGGAGGTCGTTCCATTACATGCCGATAGGAACACAGGAGATGGTGGTCATTTTTCTCCTGGCCTTGCTGATCTTCGGCCCCAAGAAGTTACCGGAGCTGGGGAAAACCGTGGCCAAAGCTATGGGCGAATTCCGTCGAGCGTCGTCGGAATTGAAATCCACGTGGGATCAGGAAATGGCTCAAATTGAGAAGGAGACCGCTCCAATCAAGAAAGCCGCCGAAGAGTACCACGAGCAAATCAATCACTACGATGATTCCTCTTATTACGACTACGGAGCCTACGACTCCGGTACGTCGGATTCGACGGCAACCTCATCCCAATCTGTAGGCGATCCCGCAACTCAGGGCGCCGAACAATCGACGGCGACAGCAAGCGCTACGGAACCGGCGGCAGCGCCGGCTGCGTCCGCGCCGGAGGGAACGGTGGCGCAGGGCAAAGAGCCCTCCGACTCCGCGAAACCCGTCGCTAGTTAACTTTGGGTAGGTGTTATGTCCGTCCCGGAAGATAAGAACAGGGAGACCCCTGTAGAAAACACGCCTGTCCCGCCAAACGGGGAGCCAGAGGCTTCTTCCGGGGCGGACCCTGTTCATACCAGCTATGAACAGACCACGGATCACGACTACGACTCGCACTATCACAGCGACGAGTACCATCACGACGATCCTTATTCGCAACAGTCCTACCCCCCGGCGCCCACCGGCGGCGAATCAACCACAGCCGTAGCCACAACCTCCTCCAGCGGAGGCGGCACCGGCGCTCCCACTCCTCCCAGCGAAGAGGAGGACGAAGATGATGACGGCATGCTCCGCATGAGCTTCCTCGAACATCTCGAAGAGCTCCGCAAACGAATCATTTCCATACTCATTGGCATCGGAATCGCCTTTGGCGCGGCGCTGATCTTCGCACCGGAAATGTGGAAGGCCGTCAGCGAACCGGCTGCCATCGCGCTTAAAGCGCTCGGCTATGCGCCCACGCTGAAACAGCTCTCCCCGATGGATGCTTTCCAGATTATTTACATGAAGTTGCCGCTTTTGGCGGCTATCTTTATCAGCTCTCCCTGGGTACTCTGGCAGGTCTGGTCCTTCGTCGCCCCCGGACTCTATAAGAAGGAACGCCGCTTCGCCGGACCTGTCGTCATCAGCACCGCCGGCCTCTTTGTATTGGGCGGCCTCTTCGCCTACTTCGTCGCCTTCCGTTTCGGGCTCGAATTCCTCCTCGGAATCGGCCGTGATATCAACGTGGAACCGGCGATCAACATGGTCGATTACTTCGACCTCTTCGTAAATGTCACCCTCGGCATCGGCATTGTCTTTGAACTGCCGATCATCATCTTCTTCCTGGCACTCCTGCGCGTCGTCACCGCTAAGTTCCTGATTGAAAATTCCCGTTACGCGATCCTCATCATCGTCGTCCTGGCCGCCATCATTACCCCCACCCCGGACGTGTTCAACCTGATGCTCTTCTCCGTGCCGATGGTGATCCTCTTCTTCGTCGGCGTTTTCGCCGCCTATTTGCTGGAACTGCGCCGCGACGAGAAGAGTTTCCCCTGGCTATCCGTCCTGGTTATTATCCTCTCCGTAATTGCCGTCGCCGGCGGGATCGTATGGGCTCTGGTCGCCAAGTACGGCTACAAAGTGATCCCGACCTGGCCGTACCTTATTCGATAAACGGTCGAAAATCGGTACTTTTGTTCTGTAACAATCCCTAGTAGATTTCGGTTACCATACGGGAGTAATCCAGACATATGGGTGCCGCAGCTAATACCGCAGGAGGCCCCGGTTTGTTTACCGGTGCGCCCCCCTTGGACCTGCAAAAGGCCATTCGCGAACTTTACGAAGAAAAAGAACGAATTGACGGCGTCATCGCGTCACTCGAAGAATACCTGCAAAACAATCGCTCCATTCCCGCCAAGGGAAAGCGGGGACGCAAGTCCATGGGCCCGGAGGAGCGCCAGGAAGTAGCCGCCCGGATGCGAAACTACTGGGCGGGCCGCCGCTCGGAGCCGCGGGAATAAATCCGGCTATTTCTTAAAGAACCATAGCCAGAAATACTGTTCGCCCGCTCCGTGGCGGTAGCGGGGTTCGAACCCGCATCTTTCGGCCATCGCGACCACGTCGTCGTCCGAAAAGGCTACGCCAAGCCATGTATCGTTCTCGGCCGAATTGACGCTCGTATCTCCCTGCACCTGGAACTTGAACAACGCTCCGGGACGCAGCAGGCGGGCCACTTCCCTGACATAGCTCTCAATCACTTCCCGGCTGGGAATGTGCTGAAACACGATCGTCGAAAAAGCGAAATCAAAGTCGCCGCCGGGAACCACCGCCAGATCCATGCCATTGTTCTGATAAACATGCGCGTGCGGATGAGACTCCAGCGCCCGGCCGGCCTGCGCTATCATCTCGCCGGAAACGTCCACGGCGTGAACTTCTCCAAACAGGTTTGCCAACGCACGGGTCACCCGCCCTGCTCCGCAGCCGATCTCCAGTACTTTCATCTGCTTGGGCTCCCGGCCCTGGCAGATATTCGTCATGTCGGTCCGGATCTCTTCGGCTACCGTCCGCTCTCCCGATGCGAAAAACGCCTCGTCGGTCCAATCCTCCGTCTCCGTATTGACATAGTAGCGGGCGTTCTCCCGGGCCCGGGCATCCCAATCGGATCGCATCTTGTTCAGCGTGTCTTGCAATGAATACTCCCGCGCCGGATACCGGCGCCAAGACTCCATTTTACCTGTTCGCGGTGGTATACTGGGCGTAGTAAGTGGGCGGCTAGCTCAGTTGGGAGAGCACCACGTTCGCAACGTGGGGGTCGTGGGTTCGAACCCCATGCCGTCCACCAACCCCCCTGTTTCTAGCAATGGAAGGCTAATGGTCCTTTCCGATGTCGATATCCGGCGTTACATCGCCGAAGGCAAGATCAATATAGATCCGCCGCTTCCTGAGGACCACTTTGGGAGCTGTTCCATTGATTTCCGGCTCGGTAACGAGTTCAGCGTCTTTGAACACAGCCGCTTTCCCTTCATCGACCCTCGCGACAAGTTCGCCATCCAGGGAATGATGCGCACCATCATTGTCGAGGAATCCGAGCCCTTTATTCTCCAGCCCCGCGACTTCGTCCTCGCTATAACCATGGAGTCCCTCGACCTGGCCGACGACGTTCTCGGCCGCCTCGAAGGCCGCTCCAGCCTCGGCCGCATCGGCATCATCGTCCACGGCACCGCCGGTCTCTTCGATCCCGGTTGGACCGGCAAGGCAACCCTCGAACTCTCCAACCTCGGCCGCGTCCCCGTCGCCCTCTACCCCGGCATGCGCATCTGCTCGTTCACATTCGAGCCCCTGAGCACTCCCTCCTCCATGCCCTACCGCAAGAAGCCGGGCAACAAGTACGCCGGACAAACCAGCCCCCTCGCCTCTCGACTCTCCGGCGAGGTCAGCACGCTCAAATAGCGGAAGGAAGGCAGGCCGCGAACTTGTCAGTCCGAATCGCCCTCGCCAACCTTCCTTACCCCTCCTCTCGCGAGGAATCCGTCATCCTCGCGCAAAAGGCGATCGCCGATGCCGGCGCTCAAAACGCCGCCGTCATCTGTTTCCCCGAATGTTACGTTCCGGGCTATCGTTGGCCCGGCAAAGATCTTCTCCCGCCGGACGCCGATTTCCTCCATCGGGCATGGCTGGACATAGCCAAAGCCGCCGAGGGCGCCAGGACCACCGCCATCCTCGGCACCGAACGCTTCGTCGGCGCCGAGATCCGGCTCACCGCCCTGGTCATCAACTCCGAAGGCGCCTATGCAGGCTTCCAGGACAAAATTCAACTCGACCCCTCCGAAGACAACTTCTACCACCCCGGCTCCGAACGGCATCTATTCCACGCAGGTCCCCTTAACTTCGGCGTCGTTATCTGCCATGAAGGCTTTCGCTACCCGGAAACCGTCCGTTGGGCTGCTCGCCGCGGCGCCCACATCGTCTTTCATCCCCACTACGCTGAAGCCGAACCCGGGGGTTACCGTCCAAACACCTTCGCTGACCCCGCAAACACCTTCCACGAAAAGGCCGCCCTCTGCCGCGCCGCCGAGAACACCTGCTACTTCGCCACCGTGAATTGCGCCCGCGAAGGCTCGCCCACCACATCCGCCGTTATCCGTCCCGACGGCACCGCGCAGTCCTGGCAACCCTACGGCCAGCCCGGGCTTCTAATCGCAGATATTGATTTGGAAGCCGCCACGGGCCTGCTAAGTAATCGGCTGCGCCCAACTTAAACGGACGATCGATCGCCTTGCGTACCTATGGGTCTTGGTGCCAGAATTGCCAGGCATGACGCGCAGGAAAGCAATTCTCGGCAGCGGTGCCTCCTTATTCGTACCAACTGTCCGGGCGGCTGACCTCCCGCTTTCCCGATTTGCGTCGGTGAATGACTTCGAACCGGTTGCCAAAACGCGTATGACGCCCATGGCGTTCGACTATCTGGCCGGAGGGGTTGGCAATGAAGTGACTCTCCGAGCGAACGTCGAAGCTTGGGATAAGTTTCGAATTCGCTCCCGCGTCCTCGTTGATGTTTCGCAAATCGATACGAGAGTGAACGTCCTCGGGAGCGAGTTGCGTCATCCAATCCTGTTGGCTCCAACCGCGTACCATCGCCTCTTTCATTCCGCTGGAGAACTGGAGACAGTGAAAGGAGCGGCGGAATCGGGTACGACCATGGTCGTCTCTTCTTTCTCCACAACTCTGATTGATGAGATAGCGCGCGCGGCTCCAGCCAACCTTTGGTTTCAACTATATGTTCCGCCGGATCGGGGTTTTACTAAAGCACTAATACAACGTGCCGAAGCCGCCGGTTGTAAGGCGCTGTGCCTGACGTTGGATTCCCCTGTGCGCGGTTACCGCGATCGAGACATACGCAATGCCTTCGTTCTGCCCCCAGGTCTAGATCGGGCTAATCTGCGCGGCCTTGGCACTACACCGGGCAATAGAGTACTGCCTGCGGATGACATCTACTCTCCGATTTTCGATCCAAGTTTGGGGTGGCGAGACTTGGAGTGGCTGCGCAGCATCTCTCGGCTGCCGCTGCTGGTGAAAGGGATCATGACACCCGAAGACGCGGAAATGGCGGTCAAATCGGGTGTTTCCGGAATCGTTGTTTCGAATCATGGCGGCAGGAGCCTGGATTCCGTGCCGGCAACGGCGGAAGTCTTCCCATCGATCTCAGTTCGCGTAGCTGGCCGGGTACCCCTACTTGTAGATGGCGGGATTCGGCGTGGAACGGACGTTCTCAAGGCCCTGGCCTGGGGCGCGAACGCGGTCCTCATCGGAAGGCCGTACGTATATGGCCTTGCGACCGCCGGGAGTGCGGGTGTGGCACGTGTTATCGAAATGCTTACTACTGAGCTCAGAATAGCGATGGCTCTTGCTGGCCGGCCCACAATAAAGGCAATTGACAGTTCAGCGATCTGGCCTGGGCCGCCGTATAGGTGAAGGCGGAGCAAACCCCTACATTTCGCTCAAAGCGGCGATCAAGGCGCCCTTAGCCGTCGCCGTCAGCGGATCGGCCGCCAACCGCACCTCGGAAACCGGCACCGGGAAATCCCCACCGTGAACCGCACGTTCAAATCGTTCGCGGAATCCCTGCGGCATCGTACTCCCGCCGCTCAATATCATCGGAATCGGCCGCCCCAGCCGCGGGAGGCTCTTGGACTTCGTAAACACGTCCTTCATAGCGCCAACCAGCGTCTGAATCAGGTCGTCGTAATAGACCCCGATCACCTGGTGCGCTTTTTCCTGCTGAATGCCCCCGAAGACGAAGCTGTTCTCCTTGATCAAGCGCATCCGTGTCGCCATCTCATTGGTCACGGCGGCGGCGCTGGAGTCAATATAATCCCCCGCCTTTGGCACGCTGAATGAAATCACCGGAACCGCCAGATACGACATGCAGACATTGCATAACCCGCCGCCGATGCTGATTCCAATCCCCGTGTAATTCGACCCCTCCAGCTCGCTGTAAACCACCGCCAGCCCTTCGCTTACCGATTTCGCGTCGTATCCCAGCTCCGTCAGCATTTGCCGGAGCGACGCCTCATGAAAGGTTGCCGTATCCGCCGCACCGGCCGGCGCCGCCGGAACACTGAAAAACAGCTTCTGCCGCGCGTGTTTGGCCGTGCCCAGCAGGCTCCGCAGCAGTTCCCCCATCATCGTCATGCTTTCCGGCTCATCGGGATTGAGGAACCCCCGAGCCATCGGCCGCCGCGACTCCGCGCCCAGCAAATCCGCGAATCGCTCGCTTTCGTTCCCCTGCACCAGAATCTCGTTCGCCCGAACCGTATGAGGAACGTTCTCCTTCCGCAGCACACCCTCCGTGAATTTCGATCCAGGGAGCGTCACGAACGAGTTCAACTCGCTGCGGTAAATGTAGTCTGTTTCGCTCGGCCACGCCGCTACAATGCGGCTCGTCCCGACGTCCAATCCCACAGGGGTGGACCCGTCGGAGTAGCGATATGTCATGGATTGGAGCTCCTTGATTCCGAATTGGCGAAACTCACATACCGGTGCGGGTCTTCTACTTCCCTAAACCGCTTCGCCAACATCCGCCGGTAAGCCGCCGTCGACACGCCGCGCCGGGCCGCGTCCTGCCGCAAATTCGTCTCCCCCGCGCTGATCCCGTCCTGCAGTTCATCGGCGGCAAGATTCGAATAGTAGTCTTCAAAACCAAATCCAAACAGTGTGATTGCCGGCAGTGGGATCAGGTAATTCACCGGCAACCCTAGCCGCGCGAAGGGGAACCCCGCCGACCAGTCCGTGTGATATCCCACGCCCATATTCCCCGGATACACGGACACCTGTGCGTGCGTCACGCAGTTCTCCGCCGGAATCCGATACCGCGCCCTCAGCAGTTCCGTCAACAGCCGCGCGCTGGTTATTTGAGGCTCCGTCACGCTCGGCTTTCCATCCGGTCCCCGCGTCTGCCCGTCGAAAGAGACGCCCAGAAAGCTGTGGTTCATGTTGACGAAGTAATGTTTTTCGTCAGCCCACACCGAATAGCCGGCGTGGTTGGCCGGTTCGTTCTCCGGCACAGTCCGGAACACCCGCCCAAACTTATCGATCACGAAATGATACGCCCGCTGCGACTGCACGAACCCTATCGTGCCCTCCGCCGAACGCCTCAGCTTCCGGTTGTTGGCCTCTTCATAAACCGCCGCGTCCGATTCCGTCGTATGGAAAACGATCCCGTACGGCGCCGGGCTCTCCTCACGGGCGTTGTTATCCAACCGCCACCGTTGGAACCGCATCGCCTCCGCCGGCTTCGCTGTGAATCGCTTCTCAATCCGCAGGCCATTGCTGTAGAGCTCATGATCGGGCGCGTTCACCACCGTCCAAATATTGGCGAATACGCCAGACTTCGCCGATGCCGCCACCGTCCGCCGCGGCGCCGCGCCATCGGTGATCATCGGGATCGGCAGCAGCAGCGCCGCCGCCACAAATGCGCTAACCCGGTGCAATCGCGCATTGGCCAGCACCTTCTTCAACGGTCTTCCCGACCAGTACTCCGCCGATCCCCGCAAATACCCTAGCCGTTCAACCGGATTGTCAATCCGCCCGGCCCGCCAGCTTACATACTGGCCCAGAGCCCGCCCCGGCGCTCGAAGGCGCGATCCGCGGACGACAGTGGCTGCGTTGCTCATTCCCAAACGTCGACCTGTTCTCTATTCGAACAAATCGGATTAATTACTTATAGTATGCAATGCCTAGCCGCACAACAAGATTTCCCCTACTTTTCTAAGGGTTCTATTGCCAATACCTTAGACTCCGACTGAAATTTCTTGAAATCCGTGTACGCGATCTGTACATCGACCCGGATCTTTTTCAACAGCGCCAGCCGCGCATCGAAGTCCACCTTGATCCAAACCGGTGTCCAGAATTCATTATTGATTTGGTTCCGCTCCAATACGAACCGCGCCCCGCGTTCCAATCGCGCCAGGACCAGCCCAAACGACACCGAATCGATCGCTTCGGCCTCCAGCTTCAACAAGGTCGCATCTTGTTTGGCGACATAAAACCGGCCCTTGAACTTGGTCAACATTTTCGCCCGCGAATCGCGCGCCTCATATCCGGCCTTCGGCGTCGCATCAATGATCCACGCCGCCCGTCCCCCCAAATTGGTCTCCCCGGCCATTTGAAAGGTATAGGCGTCCGGAATCTCCTTCAAAAATGCCCGCTGACGACGACGCTCTTCGAGATATTTCGCTACGCGCCGTTCCCGTTGCGCCGGCGTCTCCTTCGCACGCTCAGCGGCCACCTTATCGAGCGTCTCCTGTTCCTTTCGGGACTCCGCCGCCGCCAGCGGCTTGCCGTCCTTGGCCACCAGCCGCCGGTACGGCTGCCCATAAAGAATCGTTACTTCGTTGGTTTCGATCTGCTGCTTCGACGGCTGCCCGTTTTTCCACTCCTTCTCAGTCACCGTTTCCAGATACGTATACTGCCGAGCCACCTCTTCGTCCCGCTGATCCCGCGCCATACTTCGCTCCATCAGCGCGCGCGGATCCTGGGCACACAACGCCATCCCCGCCATCCATACACCCAAACGCATACCGATAGAGACGCTACCGCGGCCGGGACGTTGCTAAAATAGTACCGAATGGATTCTATTGCAAAGTATCAGCAAGACTTAGCCGAAACGATCCGCGGTATCGATACCGACGGCGTTCGCCAGGCCGTCAACCTCTTCGCCGACGCCCGCGAGACCGGTAACACCATCTTCGTGTGCGGCAACGGCGGCAGCGCCGGCTCGGCATCCCACTTCGTTTGCGACGTGCTCAAAGGCGCCAGCTTCGGCCGCGACAAAAAATTCCGCATTCTCAGTCTCAACGACAACCTACCCACGCTCACCGCCTACTCCAACGACGTCGGCTACGACGTGGTCTTCGCCGAGCAGCTCAAGAACTTCGCCAAGCCGGGCGACGTTTTCCTGGCCATCAGCGGTTCCGGCAACTCTCCCAACGTCCTGCGCGGCATCGAAACCGCCAACGCCATCGGCTGCAAAACCATTGCGATGACCGGCCGCGACGGCGGCAAGCTCGGCCCGTTGGCCAATCTGCACATCCATGTGGCCAATAACCACATGGGCCGCATCGAAGACGCGCACATGGCCATGTGCCACATGATCGCCTACCACTTCATGGAAGAAGCCCACTAGCCCGCTGGGCTACCGCATCCGGCCATACTTCTTCAGTACTTCCACAACTCGTGCGCCGGGAAGGCCGAAAACCCGTATTCCATCGACGCCGGTCATTACCGCCGGCGCGGCCAGCATCGCGTTAACAATCGATTCTTCTGTGGCTTCAATTGTGGCCCGGAACAGCGGATCAATCGCTCCGTTAGGCAGCATCGTCAGCGATGCTATTTCTGAACCGTCCTGTCCGGAACCCGAATTAGCGGTTGAGAACGCCAGGAAAAGGTCGCCCGAGCCGTTGCCGGCCCAGCTCCCAACCTTGCCGAGCCCCATTCCCACGCGGCGCGCTATCCGCTTCAACTGATGCGGCAGCAGCGGCGCGTCGGTCGCGACAACAACTACGATCGAACCGCGCCCGAGTTCGGCCGCATCCTTCGCCGGCTCGGCGATCGCGGCTTGCGGCGCGGCGCAGGGCCGGATTCGGGAACTCTGCCACGGCCGTGTAGGCGGAAGTGTGGCGCAGGCCCTCAGATCCGTGATTTCCCGGCCTACTGGGGCCCCCAATATCTGCAGATCTCCGCCGTAGTTGCATTGCACCAGCACGCCCAATGTGTACTGTTTCCCGGCGACCGTCAAAACCCGCGAAGCGGTTCCGATCCCGCCTTTGAAGCCATTACACATCATGCCGGTGCCGCCGCCTACAGCTCCCTCCACCACGGGACCCGGCCGGGCCGCATCCAGCGCGGCAGCCGCATGGCTGGGCTTTACATGCTGCCCGTTTGAATCATTCAAGGAGTCAAACGTCTCAGCAACTACCGGATAGGTGAAGACGAACTTTCTTCCGTTGGCGATCTGCCAGTGGATGGCCGCATCGCGCACCACGCCGACGCTATGCGTGCCGGTGAGCAGAATCGGCCCTTCCAGAAAGCCGGATTCTTCGATCCAGTTGACGCCTGTCATATCGCCGTTGCCGTTCTGATTGAACGTCGCCGCCATGACAAAATCCCAATTGCCTTTAGGACGAGGCAGAATCGCCGTCACGCCGGTTCGGATCGGCCCCTGTCCCGGAACCAGCTTTCCCTCGCCGCTGATCAGTGTCGTATGCCCCACCGCCACGCCCGGCACATCGGTAATGGCATTGGCAGGGCCGGACCTGCCATCGAATGGAATGCCCAGGGCCCGGCCTCTGGGGTTCTGCGCGTCTATCGCGCCGACACATAGGAGCAGCAGCAAAGCCGGTTTTGTGTACATCATTTCCCCGGATCGCCGGCAACGGCGGTCAAAAGTCAGGGTAGCAGGACTTGGGCTGCAATTCGGACCGGCTACTCCTTAGGCCGGCCCTTGCGGATGCGCTTCATGATCTGGTTCAAATGGCGCGGATCGATCACCGCGTCCAATTCGAACTGCAAATCGGGCGTGCGGTGGAGGGACAGGCGGTGCGCAACCTGGGTGCGCAAGTAGGCACGCGCATGCTCCAGGGCGTTCATCGCCTCGTCCCGCCCTTCGGCATCGCTTACGGCCACCATCACCCGTGCTTTGCGCCCGTCCGGCGCAATGTGGACATCGGTTACCGTAATCCCCTCCACGCGCGGATCGCTCATTTCGTACTCAATTAACTCGGTCAATTCCTCGCGGATCTGCTCAGATACACGCTGCAGGCGAATGGCGTCCATGGGGCTGCTTTCCAATTCCAGTATCGCGTACTCTGTAGCCATGCGAGCATTCCTCACCGTTTCGCTGCTCATGCTAGCCGCGTGCACCCACAACGACACCGCCAAAGCTCCCCCTCCGCCGCCCGCTCCCGCCAAACCCATCGACCTCACCGGCGCTCCCTTCACCCTCAGCGCCATCGCCGTCGACGGCAAGGAGATTCCCCTCCCGGGCACGCGGCGTCCCACGATGCAATTCGCCGAAGGCAATCGGGTCAGCGGTCTGGCCGGCGTCAACCGCTACTCCACCCAAGCCACCATCACCGGCCAGGACGGGGTTTCCTTCGGACCGGCAATCTCCACGAAGATGGCCGGTCCGCCCGAGGCCATGGCTCTCGAAGCCGGCTTCTTCAACGCCCTCGGCGCCATCACCCGTTTCCGGACCGAAGGCCCCAATCTCAAGCTCTCCAACGCGGACGGCACTACCCGCCTCGAGTTCACCCGCTAAAAATTTCTTTTGTGTTGATACGCTGACCACGCCGCTAGCACTACATATGTGTTCAGAACCCGGAGGCCCGGCCCAGGAGCTTCGGCTGACATCGACTATACGGCTTCCTGGTCCGGGCTATTTTCTGTTGCATACTGAATGCTGACCCAGCGCGTCAGCGCTGATATATAAAGCGAGGCAAGAGGCCTTATGCAGTTCGTCACTTTCGATCTGGCGTACGTTCAACGCCTGTCCGCTGGCGACTCCGACACGGAACGTCATTTCGTCGCTTACTTTGGTGAGTTGCTCGGAATTAAATTGCGCGCCCGTGTCCGATCGCCGTACCTCGTCGAAGAGATTCGTCAGGAGGTGTTTCTGCGGGCCTTCCGCTTGATCCGCAGAACCGACGGCATTCGCCAGCCGGAACGCCTCGGCCCCCTGGTGAACTCCATCTGCGACAACGTGGTTCTCGAATTTCGCCGTGCCGGTGACCGGGAACCCGCCCCCCTCGAAGAAACCTACGACACAAAAGACGACGCCGTCAATGTCGAAACCGAAATGTTAAGTATGGAATCTTCCACCGCCGTCAGAAATGTTCTTGAAACGCTTCCGCACCGGGAGCAACTATTATTACGAGCCATCTATTTTGAGGACAAGAAACGGGATCAGGTCTGCCGCGAACACGGCGTCGATCGCGAATATCTCCGTGTACTTCTGCACCGGGCTCGATTGACGTTCAGGGAAAAATACTTGGAAGTGACGAAATAACCTGGCAATGAATCACCAAGAAGCCATTAGCGCGAACCTTGTCGAACGCTACCTCCTCGGAGAGATGGCGGAATCGGAACGGGACGCGTTCGAAGAACACTACTTCTCCTGCTCGCATTGCGCGCTGGATGTCGTCTCCGCCGTGAAGTTTGTTGACAACGCGCGGCGGCCTCTGCTCCGCCTGGAGATAGAGCAGACTACTAAAGAGAAACCAAACCGCGTTGAAGCGGAAAGAACTCCCGCCCGTCCCGCGCCGGCGGCGGCGCCCAACGACGGACGATGGTGGGACCGATGGCTGGCGCTGGCTCCCAAACCTGCTCTCGCCTGTGCCTGCGGCTGCCTCGCCGCGGCTCTGGTGTGGCAGAGCCTGCCGTCCGCCGCCGTTCCGGAGGTCACCGGCAGCTACTTCGTTACCGAGACGCGAGCCGCAGGCGGCGGACCTCGCAAAATCGTTACCGCGTCGAACCAGCAGCGCCTGGCGCTGCTGTTCAACCATACCGACACCACCGTTTCTCAATTCCACTTTGTGCTGGAGAACGCCGAAGGTCGAGCGGTCCGGCAGTTTGACGGAGATGCGCCCAGGGATACGAATGACATTCAGGTCATGATCCCGCTCGTCGGTCTCCGTTCCGGGGCTTACACGCTGCGGGCGAAGAACGCGGCCACGCAATCGGATGTGGCCGCGTTACCATTCGAGCTGGTAATCCCTTAACTCTTTTATGTCTGAACGCTCACACTACTTTTCCTATTCCGCTGCCGCTTCAGCCTTCGGCGGCATCCTGACAGATCCGGCACCGCTAACGGTCCCCACGCAGGCCATGGCGTCGCTTTCTCCTTCGGGCGGTTACGGTACCGCTACGGTGGAGAACTTCGGCGTTGAAAATGTCCTCTCCGTGGCTAGGGGCACCACTACGGTGCAGGGCGACACCAAGCAGACCGAAATCACGGTTACCCTCGAAGGCATCACCGTCCGCAACCGGCTGACCGTCGACCGCATCATCCTGCATCTGGTCGCCCAAACGCCGCTGGGCGCCGACGAGGCCAGTATTTCACCGCTCGGTTCGTCCATCGATGGCCTCCGCGTCGACGGCAAGGACATTCCGCTCAACTGCTCCACCGAGATCTTCGCCCGCTATCCCGGCTGGGCCGCCTTGGAGCAGGCTTACACCGCCGGCGCCCTGCAAGGCATGATCATCGCGCCCGGTTCGCTCGGCGCAATGTGCTCGGCGAGCCGGCTCGATGGCTGTGTATCCCGCGAAGGAAGCGTTAAAGCCACGATCTACCCGCTGGCCGGCGAATCCAGCGGCTGGCCCATTAAGAATGGCGGCCTGCGTGTGAAGGACTTCGGTACTCTATACTTCGGCGAATACCGGATTTCGAAATTCTCCCGCCGCCTCACGATGCTGCGCGTCGAGCTCGGCTGCGATATGGGGGGCAGCTTCGGTTTCGGCGACGGTTCCGGAAACGGGCAATGGGAACCGCCCGACTGATCCATTGGCGTCTCTGGCTGCTGGCCAGCCTGATGATTAGCGCCGGCTGCTCAAAACCGTCGCAAACAGCGGAAGAAATCTTTGCAAAAGCGCAAGCGGCCTTCGACGAGGAACGCTACGATCAGGCGCTTGCCCTCATCCCAAGCGAAGCCGTCCTCCGGGAATTGCGGTCCAGCCGTGCGCTGCTGGACCGCTTCCAACTGCTGCGCGCCGAAACCCTCGCCCTCCAACCCGAAAGCGCCCCCGGCCTCGCCCTTCTGAGCGTTCCTTTCCCCCCTGGCGCCGATCCCGAACTCGAGCGCAAACGCCGCCGCTCCCTAGGCTACGGCCGGTGCCGAACCGCCCGTTCCGCCTCCGGCCGCCAGGCCGGGCTCGAAATTCTCGACGCCGTCCTCGCCGAAGCGCCCCCGCTCAGCAAGGAAGCCGGCAACGTCGAACTGCGCCGCGGCACCTGCCTCCGCGCCATGGGTCAATTTCCGCAGGCCGAAGCCTCCCTCCGCAACGCCGTCGCCGCCGCCCGGGCATCCAAGGACGCGCTCCTCGAAGCGAAAAGCCTCTCCTCCCTGGCGAACGTCTGCGCCATCCGAGAACACTTCGACGAAGCCGCCACTTATATGCGGGAAGCCCTCCGTGTCGCCGCTCCTCTCGGCGTCGCCGGACAAAACGTCACCCGCCGCGGCATCGACAGCCTGGGCTGGCACCAGTTCGAACTCGGCGACTACGAACAAGCCCTGGTTACCCTTGAACGCCTGCAGCCCAAGAACGACCGCGAACGCATCGTCACCGAAAACAATCGCGCCCGTACCCTCCTCGCCCTGGATGACCTCGCCGGCGCCGAAAGCCACTACAATAAGGCCCTCGCCGCCGCCCGCGCCCAAACCGGAGCCGATGCCAGTGACGAAGTCGGAGTCCTCCAGGGGATGGCCATGCTCTCCTACCGCCGCGGTAATTTCGCGGAAGCCGCCCGCTGGAACCGCAACGCCCAGGCGCTCATCGAAAAGCTCAACAGGCCCGACATGGAGCACGCAGGCGTTCTCACGGACGCCCGCATCCGGCTCGCCCAGGGCGACGCCGCCGGCGCCGAACCGCTCCTGCGCCGGCTCCTGGCCGACCCCTCCATCTCCGGTCAAGTCCGTTGGACCGCCCATACGGAGTTCGGCCGCCTCCTGGCGGGACAAGGGCGCGCCGCACAGGCGGAAGCCGAATTTCAAAAGGCGATGCGTGCCGTCGAAGAAGCACGCGCCGGACTCGCCGGCGCCGAAGACCGCATCTCCTTCCTCTCCGGCCGCATCGATGTCTACCGCGAAACGCTCCAATTCCTGCTCCGGCAGAACCGCGCCAACGAAGCGCTCCTGGTCGCCGAGAGGAGCCGTGCCCGAACCCTCCAGGACAAGTCCGCCCGGCGCCAGCCCCGCAAAGGCGCCACGATTCTCTTTTATTGGCTCGATGAGCCCGAATCGCACCTCTGGGTTGTCGGTCCCGCTACTACTCCCGCTCACTTCCGGCTGCCCGGCGCCAGAGAACTCCAAGACTTGATCGATCGCCATAATCAGTTCCTCCTCCGCGCCCGCAATCCGCTCACCGACGGAGGCCAGGAAGCCCGCCAGCTCTTCAATCTTCTGGTCAAGCCCTCCCTCCCCTACCTCAAGAACCGCGGTGTTCTAATCTCGCCCGATGGCGCACTGCACGCACTGAATTTCGAAACCCTCGTCGCGCCGGGGCCCGATCATTATTGGCTCGAGGACGTCGAGATCTCCGTCGTCCCCGGCCTCAACGGTCCCGCGTCCCCGCCTCGCCCGCATGCCAGCGAGATTCTCCTGGCCGGCGATGCCGTCGACGCTGGATCCGGCTTCCCCGTCCTCCGTCATGCCGGCGAAGAACTCGACCGGATCGCAACACAGTTCGGCAGCGCTCCTCTGAAACGCGAATCCGCAACCCCGCAAGCCGTTCGGACCGAGCTCGCCAAACGCCCGGCCTACGTCCACTTCGCCACCCATGCCCAGGCAAATCGCCTGCGTCCCCTCGAATCAGCCATCCTGCTTTCTCCCGACTCAACCGGCTACAAACTTTATGCCCGCGATGTCACCGCAATTCCGATGCGCGCTCGCCTCGTTACACTCTCCGCCTGTACCGCCGCCGGAGCCAAGACATTCCGCGGAGAAGGCCTCGTCGGCTTCGCTTGGGCGTTTCTGGGCGCCGGCGCAGAAAATGTGGTGGCTTCCTTGTGGGAGGTTGACGACGCCAGCACCCCCCAACTCATGGCGCAAATGTACCGCCAGCTCCAATTGGGAAAGACTCCCGGCGAAGCGCTCCGTGAAGCGAAACTCGCCCTCCTTCGCTCCGGTACCGCTCTGCAAAAACCTTATTTCTGGGGAGCGTTTTTACATTTCCAGCAGTAGCGCCGAACGTCGCGGCAAGGGTACCATCGGCGTGTACACGATGCCACCGCCGAAAAGTCACATCCTGGTCGCCGAGGACAACCCGGCCGACGTATACCTGATCCGCGAGGCGCTCCGGGAAAACGACGTCGATTGCGAAGTGGTGATCGTCAAAGATGGCGCTGAGGCATTGAAATACGTCTCGCGGTTCGACGAGGACCAGACCACCGAATGCCCCGAACTCTTCATCCTCGACCTTCATCTCCCCAAACATGACGGCGAGGAGATCCTCACTCTTCTCCGTAAGAGTGAGCGCTGCGCCAAGGTCCCCGTCATCGTCATGTCGTCGGTGGACTCCCCCCGCCATCGCGCCCTCGTCGGCCAGCACCAATTCGTCCGGTTCTTCGAAAAGCCCCGCGATCTCGGCAAATTCATGGAAATCGGGACCATCGTCAAGACGTTTTTCCCCAGCTAACCCGGGCGGACCGTTATCATGGAAGGATGTCTATTGTCGTCGTTGGCTCCGTCGCGTATGACGGCGTCGAAACCCCGCACGGAAAAGTCGAGCGCATGCTCGGCGGGTCCTGCACTTACATCGCCCTCTCGGCCAGCTACTTCGCGCCCGTGAAAATTGTCGCCGTTGTCGGCGAAGACTTCGCCCAGGAAGATACCGATCTGCTGGCGTCCCGCGGCGTCGATCTCCAGGGCCTCGAACGCGCACCCGGCAAAACGTTCTTCTGGAAGGGCGTCTACTCGCCCGATATGAACGACCGCGAAACGCTCATTACAGACTTGAATGTCTTCGAGCACTTCGACCCCAAGCTGCCGGAAGTTTACAAGGATGCCGATTATCTTTTCCTCGGTAACATCCAGCCCACTCTCCAGCGAAACGTCCGGGCCCAGATGAAGAAGCCCCGCATCACCGGCGGCGACACCATGAACCTCTGGATCAACATTGCCCGCGAAGAGCTGCTGGCCACCCTTCGCGGCTGGGATTTCCTCCTTATCAACGACGGCGAAGCCCGCCTCCTATCCGGCCATACCAACCTTCGCAAAGCCGCCCGCGCCATTCAGGAAATGGGCCCCAATACCGTCGTCATCAAACGCGGCGAATACGGCGCCATGCTCTTCCGCGGCGACGACTACTTCATCGTGCCCGGGTACCTGCTCGACGACGTCTACGACCCCACTGGCGCCGGAGACTGCTTCGCCGGCGGCTTCAACGGCTACCTCGCCCAACAAGGGATTGACCTTGGCCAGGGCCACATCGACCGCCGCGAACTCTCCCGCGCCGTCATCTACGGCAGCGTTATGGGTAGCTTCTGCTGCGAACGGTTTGGCGTGGACCGCTTCCGTACTTTGACACGCGCGGAGATTGATGCCCGCTTCCAAGAGTTCAAAAAGTTCACGGACTTCTAAGCGTCCCGCCGCCCGCCGCCCGCCGCGCCGATCCGTCACGCCTGCCGGCGGCGGCTTCCCGTGGCGGGTCCTGCTGTTCCTGCTCGCCATCTCCGCCGGTGCCGTCGCTTTCTTCTGGCGGCAGGGCTGCCTGCTCTGGTGGGGCGACGCCTCCGCGCATCTCAACAACGCCCGCAAACTCCTCGACGGCCGCAACGCCGGATACGAACAACTCGGTACCGTCTGGCTTCCATTGCCCCACCTGTTGATGATGCCCTTCGCCGCTGTCGACAGCCTATGGCAATCGGGCCTCGCCGGCGCCATCCCCAGCGCGCTCTGCTTCATCGCCGCCGGCCTTCTGCTCTTCCGCATCGCCTCCCACTCCTACGACTGCGAGCACGCCGCATGGGCCGCCGTCCTGCTCTTCGCTCTCAACCCCAACATGCTCTATCTGCAGTCGATCGCCATGACAGAAGCCATCTTCGTCTGCGCGGTCCTGCTGACCCTCTACGCATCCCTGAAGGAGCGCCCCTGGCTCGCCGGCTTCGGCCTGCTCGCCGCCAACATGACCCGTTACGAAGGCTGGCTCCTTATTCCCGCCGTCGTTCTCTACTTTTTCCTCCGCGACCGCCGTGCCGCGGTCCTTGTCGGACTCATCGCCTCCATCGGACCCGTCTACTGGCTGGCCCACAATCTCTACTACTACAGCGATCCTTTGGAGTTCTATCACGGCGTCGGCTCCGCGAAATGGATCTACGAACAGGGTCTCGCCAAAGGATACGGCCCCGCTCCCACCGAGGGACACCCGCTCACTGCTGCTCACTACTACGCCACCGCCAGCCGCCTCTTCACCGGCATCCCCATCCTCGTCCTTGCCGTGTTCGGCCTCCTCGCCGTCGCCGTCCGAAAAGCCTGGTGGCCCATCGCCTTCCTCGCTCTCGGGCCGCTCTTCTTCGTCTGGAGCATGCAAGGCTCCGGCGCTGAAATCCACGTTCCGACCCTGCCTCCGCACGGCTACTACAACACGCGCTATGGCATGATCGTCCTGCCGCTCGCCGCCCTCGCGGTCGCCGCCATTCCCGCCGTCCTACCCCTGGGCAGCCGCCGCTGGATCACCATCGCACTCGTTACCATAGCCACCGTCCCCTGGATCGCCTACCCGAAAATGGAGAACTGGATCACTTGGAAAGAGTCCCAGGTCAACTCCGCCGCTCGCCGCGCCTGGACCACCGAAGCCGCTGATTTCCTCCGCGGCCGCTACATCACCGGCCGCGGCATCGTCGCCCATTTCGGCGATCAATCAGCCATCTTCCGCGAAGCCGGCATCCCCCTCCGCCAGGTCGTCCACGACGGCGATGGCCTCTATTTCCAGGCAATCGTTCGCCACCCGGAAACGTTTCTCTGGCAGGAATGGGTCGTCACCATCGAAGGCGATCCCCTCTCCGGCGGCATGCGGGTCTATACTTCCAAGTCCCCCCGATACCGCCGTGTGAAACTGGTAGAAACGAAAGGCGCGCCCAACATAGAAATCTGGCAACGCGTGTCCACACCATAACCGTTCCCCATGGAAATTCCCTTTACCAAAGCCCACGGCGCCCGCAATGATTTTCTGCTGACTTGGATCGACGAAGCCCCCGCCGCCGATCTCCCCGCGGCCGCCACCGCCATCTGCGACCGCCACACCGGCGTCGGCGCCGATGGCTGGCTCCTGGTTTCCCGCCTCGACACTCCCCCGGAAGGCGCCGACCTCCGCATTCGCCTCTTCAACCCAGACGGCGGCGAAGTCGAAATGTCCGGCAACGGCACTCGTTGCGCCGCCGCCTTCGCTCTGGCTAACGGTTACAACGGCTCCGAAATACGTATCCTCACCGGCGGCGGCGCCAAGCATCTTCGTCTCCTCGAACAAACCGGCAAGGCCTACAACTTCGAGATGAATATGGGCCAGCCCCGGGTCCACCCGGGCGAGGAACGCTGCGCCCTAACCATCGGCGACGACATCTACGACTGCACCCTCCTTTGGGTCGGCAATCCGCAATGCGCCGTTTTCGTCGAGAATTTCGATTTCGATTGGCGCACCGTCGGCGCCGCCATTGAGCGCCATCCCCGCTTCCCCAATCGCACGAATGTCTCATTCGTTAAAGCCGCCGACGGCCTCAACATCGACGTTCTCTTCTACGAGCGCGGCGTCGGCGAAACCATGAGTTCCGGCACTGGCTCCACCGGCGCCGCCGTCGCCGCGATTCTCCGCGGTTTCACCGGTCGCAGTCTCACCGTCCGCACGCCCGCCGGCCCGCTCGAGTTTCGTTGGCCCGCCAATGACAGCGATGTTATGATGAATGGCCCCGCGGAAATAGTAGCAACAGGCAAATACCTTCTTTAGGACAACTACACCCGAATGAGTCACTTTGACGCCCTTTCCAGTAAAATCCTGGACAAGACCGCTGTCTCTGGAATCGTAGGCCTCGGTTATGTCGGCTTACCCCTGGCCGTAGAGTTCGCCCGCGCCGGCCTCCCGGTCCTCGGCTTCGATATCTCCCAGGAAAAGGTCGACATACTGAACCGCGGAGAATCTTACATCCAGGACGTTCCGTCCTCCACCCTCGGACAGCACGTGAAGTCGGGAAAACTCTCCGCTACAACCGATTTCTCCCGCATCGCCGAAGCCGACACCATTAATATTTGCGTCCCCACGCCCCTGCGCAAAACCAAGGACCCGGACATGTCCTACATTGTCTCGGCTACGGAACAAATCGCAAAGTATCTCCACCCGGGCATGTTAATTATCCTGGAGTCCACCACTTATCCCGGCACCACCGACGAACTGCTCCTCCCCATGCTCGAAAAGAGCGGCCTCAAATGCGGCGAGGATTTCTTCCTCTGCTTCTCCCCCGAGCGCGTCGATCCCGGTAACCCCAACTTCCAGACCTACAACATCCCCAAAGTCGTCGGCGGCATCACGCCCGCCTGCACCGAACTTGGCCGGCAGTTTTACTCGCAGTCCCTGCAGACCGTCGTCCCCGTCGCCTCCACCAGCGTCGCCGAAATGGTCAAACTGCTGGAAAACACCTTCCGCATGATCAACATCGGCATGGTCAATGAGCTCGCCATCATGTGTGACCGCATGGGCATCAACGTATGGGAGGTCATCGACGCCGCCGCCACCAAACCATTCGGCTTCATGCCCTTCTACCCCGGCCCGGGCCTCGGCGGGCACTGCATCCCCATCGATCCCTTCTATCTCAGTTGGAAAACCCGCCAGGCCGGCATCGAAGCCCGCTTCATCGAGCTCGCCGGCTACGTCAACGGCCAGATGCCGCACTTTGTCGTCGACAAGATTCAAAACGCCCTAAACGATCACGCAAAGGCGGTCAAAGGGTCCGTCATCCATATCCTCGGCGTAGCCTACAAAAAGAACATCGACGATGTGCGCGAATCGCCCGCCCTTGATATCATCCATCTCCTGAAACAACGAGGCGCCACCGTCACCTACAGCGATCCCTACGTCCATGATCTGTCTCACGAGGGCCAGGACATGACAAACATCGGCGTCGAAGCCGGCTGCCAGGCAGCCGATTGCGTCGTCATCGTCACCGACCACAAGGACTTCGCCTACGACCGCGTTCTCGAACTCTCCAAACTCGTCGTCGACACCCGCAACGCCTTGAAAAACTTCAAATCGGAAAAGATCGTCCGCCTCTAACGAAACGCAAATCCAAAGCGAATCGAAGTCAACTCCCGGTACTGCCCGTGATGGAAGTTCAGCACCTCCGCGCGCACACCCAGTCGCTTAGTAAACCAATACTGCGCGCCGCCCCCGTAGTTATACATCGATACGGAATCGCCAAAGTTTGTCAGCGCTCCGTACCCGCCCGTGACGAACGGCTCAAATCGCCCTTTCCCGCGCAGAAAGTGATAGCTGCCATTCAGCGTTAGTACGCCCGCCCCTCGCCCAACATTGCCCCGGTTAAAAACCCAGCCCGCCGAAGGCGAAAACGCCGCGCCCTTATAGATAAAAATATCCGCCCCACCACCCGCGCTATTTGCGCCAAAGTTATCCGACGGTGGATTATCAAACCCGAAAAACGCATGCCCCTGCGCCCGCGGAGCTTGCGCCAGCAGCGTAATACAGGCCAAAAAGAAGGCCAAAATAAGTTTCATATATTGGTAGACGCGAGACCGCCAATGATAAGGGTTCTTTCTTTCACCGAAGCAGCCAACTATTTCCCTTCGCTAATCGATCTCCTCATCGACGCCGTAAACAGCGGCGCCTCCGTCGGCTTCCTTCCGCCGCTGACCATTGACGAAGCCGGCAAATACTGGCAAACCGTCCTCGAAGCAATCCAATCCGGCGACCGCGAACTCATCGTCGCCCTAGAAAACGACGAAGTCATTGGCGCCGTCCAGTTAATGTGCGAAACACGCGCCAACGGCCGCCACCGCGCCGAAGCCGGCAAGCTCTTCGTCCACCGCCGCGCCCGCCGCCGGGGCTTAGCCCGCGCTCTGCTCACCGAGCTGCACAAAGTCGCCCAGGCCCGAGGCATCACCCTCCTGCTGATGGACACGCGCAAAGGCGGCGAAGCCGAAAAGCTCTGCGACTCCCTCGGCTACACCCGCTGGGGCGAAGTCCCCGAATACGCCCGAAGCGCCAACGGCGAGCTCCACACCACCGTTTTCTATTACCACCGCCTATAAACGATACAATCTCCCCTATGCGTTCGCTAGCGTTTCTACTCGTCCTGACCGTTCACGGACAGGTCATGGACAAGGCCAAGCTCGCCGCCATTGCCCCCCGCATGAAGGAGTTCGTCGACGCCGGCAAAGCCGCGGGCATGGTCACTCTCGTCGCGCACAAAGGCGAAATCGTCGAGTTCGACGCCGTCGGCTACACCGACATCGAAACCCGCCAGCCCATGACGAAGGAGAACATCTTTCAGCTCCATTCCATGACCAAGCCCATCGTCGCGCTCGCCGCCATGCAGCTCGCCGAAGAGGGTCGTCTTTCCCTCGCCGACGCCGTCGAAAAACATCTCCCCGAATTCCGCGGCCAAACGGTCATCGTCGCCGCCAATTCCGACGGCAGCAAACTCGTGAAGAAACCCACCCGTCCAATCACCATCCGCGACCTCATGACGCATACCGCCGGTATGCCACTCAACCCTCCTCCCGGCATCGGCGAACTCCACGGCGCCCTTCACAAATCGCTCGCCGACGTCGCTCTGGTACTTTCCCAGCAGCCGCTCGAATTCGAGCCAGGCACCAAATGGCAGTACTCCAACACCGGCATCGCAGCCCTCGGCCGCATCGTCGAAGTCGTCAGCGGCCAGGCCCTGGAAATCTACATGGCCAAGCGCATCTTCGAGCCCCTGGGCATGAAGGATACCTACTTTTTCCCGCCCAAGGACAAATGGCACCGCATGCCCACCGCCTACATCCTTCGTGACGGCAAGCCCGTGAAATATACGTCGGATCCACTAGGCGAAGGCGCCATGAAGTTCCGCGACGGCGCCAAATATTCGCTCCCCGAAGGCGGCCTCTACTCCACCGCCGCCGATCTCCTCGTGCTCTACAAAACCATCCTCAACGGCGGCCGCCACGGCAACTTCCGCCTCCTGAGCCCCTTCGGCCTCCAACTCATGAGGCAGTCTCACACCGGCGATCTCCGCACCGGAACCGCGGGCGCCGGATGGGGCCTGGCCTGGTTCGTTATGAAGGAGGAAACCGCCGGCCAACCCATGTCCCCAGGCACCTTCGGCCACGGCGGCCGCTACGGTACCTACTGCTTCCTCGATCCCAAAAACGACCTCATCGGCATCTTCCTCATCCACCGCGAAGGCGGCGGCGATGAGCGCCAGGCGTTCGTGCAGTTGGCCTATTCGGCCCTGCAAAACTAGGGCTTTTTCTTCTTCGTCTTCCCGGCCGCCGGCGGCGCCGCCACCACGGCGAAGTTCCGGTTCACCGGTACCAGCGAATTGCTGGTCACCGGCTGCGGCCGCGGGTGATGGACAAACTCCTCGTTCAGCGACACAACAAACTGCTCAATCTGCCGCTGCATCTCTTCCATCTTTTCCCGCATGTTGAGAATGATCTCAACCCCGGCCAGATTCACGCCCAGCTCCCGTGTCAGCTTCAGAATCACCTCAAGCCGTTCCAGATCCTCTTCCGTATAAAGCCGCGTATTCCCATCGCTCCGGCTGGGTTTCAACAACCCCTCCCGCTCGTACAACCGCAGCGTTTGCGGATGCAGGTCATACTGCAGCGCGACGGCGGAAATCATGTACGCAGCTTTCGATCGTTTCGCCATAGGTTTACACCTTGCTCCACATATCGGCCCGCGGATCCTCCGGATGCAGTTCGGCCAGCTCCCGAAGCAGTTCGCGGGTTCGCTCATCATTGGCCTTGGGCGGCTGTACGGCGATCTGCACAATCTGGTCGCCGCGCGTCTCCTTCCGGGCGTTATAGACCCCCTTCTCTCGCAGCCGGAACTTCTGCCCGTTCTGCGTGCCCATCGGAATCTTCAACAGCGCCCGCCCGTCAATCGTCGGCACTTCAATCTTCGATCCCAACGCCGCCTCCGGCACAGAAACCGGAACCGTGATTTCGATATTATCCGCATCGCGCTCGAAGAACGGATGCTCCGCCACGCGGATATTGATGTACAGATCGCCCGCCGGCCCGCCGCCTACACCCGCGTTGCCCTTCCCGGCCACGCGCATTCGCGTCCCGTTCGCGACACCGGCCGGAATCCGCGTCTCGACGAAGTCCATCCGCGCCAAGCGGCCTTCTCCGCCGCACGCCGTACACGCGCTCTGCAGCTTCCCAACGCCGTTGCACCGCGGGCAGTTCAGCGTGAACTTCATCGCCCCGGCCATCTGTGTCACATTCCCGCTGCCGCTGCACTCCGGGCAGATCACAGGACCGCCCGATCCGGTCCCGCTCCCTTGGCAGGTCGTGCAAACATCGTGCCGCGAAATATTGATCCGCGCCTGCGTACCCTTGATCGACTGCCAGAAATCGATATTCAGCGTGTACTCGAGATCGGAGCCCTTCTCCGGCTCGTGCGCCTGCGGCTGGCCCTGTCCCCGTTGCCCGAAAAACTGGCTGAAAATATCCCGGAAACCGCCATTCCCGCCGCCCGGCGGACCCTCGGGACGGCGCCGTCCGCCCCCGCCCGCCTGCTGGTTCAGAAAATCGGAAAAATCGAACCCGCCGAAACCCATTCCGGGCCCTCCGGCGCCGGGGCCTCCCCCGCCAGGCATGCCGCTATCGGAGTAGAAGCCCACCTGGTCGTACATCTTGCGCTTCTTCTCATCGCCCAATATGTCATTGGCTTCTGAGACCGACTTGAACTTCTCCTCGGCTGCCTTGTCCCCCGGATTCAGGTCCGGATGATACTTCCGCGCCAGTTTCCGGTAAGCCTTGCGGATATCATCCGGTGAGGCGTCCCGGCCAATACCGAGGGTTTCGTAGTAGTCCTTCCGCGTAGCCATTCCAGTTCCTGTTTAGGGGCCGCCGCAGCGGCCCCAATTCAACCTCTACTTCTTGGCCTTGTCATCGACATCCACAAACTCGGCGTCGACAACCTCATCGTCCTTCTTGGCATTCTCGCCCGGCGGCGGAGCGCCCGGCCCGCTGCCGTCCGCGCCCGGTCCCGCCGCGCCGCCCTGTGCCGATTTATACATCAGCTCGGCCAGCTTGTGGCTCGAAGCCGTCAGCTTATCGACGGCCGCGTTGATGCCTTCCAGCGAGCCCTCGTCCCGCGCTTTCTTCGCCTCTTCCAGAGCCGTTTCCACGGCCTTCGCTTCGTCGGCGCTCACCTTTTCGCGGTGCTCCTTCAGCGTCTTTTCCACGCTGTAGATCAGCCCGTCGATCCGGTTGCGAGCCTCCACGCTGTCCTTGCGCTTCTGGTCGCCGGAGGCGTTTTCCTTCGCCTCGCGGGACATCTTCTCCACTTCGTCTTTGCTCAGACCGGACGAAGAGGTAATGGTGATCTTCTGCTCGTTGTTGGTGGCCTTGTCCTTCGCCGTTACGTTCAGAATCCCGTTCGCATCGATGTCGAAGGTCACTTCGATCTGCGGAACCCCGCGCGGAGCCGGCGGAATGTTCGCCAACTGGAAGACGCCCAACGAGCGGTTGTCGGCCGCCATGGCCCGTTCGCCCTGGTAGACCTTGATCTCAACCGACGGCTGGCTGTCGCTGGCCGTCGAGAAGACCTCCGTCCGCCGCGTCGGAATGGTCGTGTTGGCGTCGATCATCTTCGTGAACACGCCGCCCAGCGTTTCGATACCCAGCGAGAGCGGGGTCACGTCCAGGAGCAGCACATCCTTCACTTCGCCGCCCAGCACGCCGCCCTGTACCGCGGCCCCGACGGCCACGACTTCGTCCGGGTTCACCGTCCGGTTCGGCTCCTTCCCGAACAGGTCGCGCACCATCTGCTGCACCTTCGGGATACGCGTCGATCCGCCCACCAGAACAACTTCGTCGATCTGGTTCGGCGTCACCTTCGCATTCGCCATCGCCCGCTTGCAGGGCTCCAGCGACCGCGCCAGGATGTCGTCGATCATCTGTTCAAAACGCATCCGCGTCAGCTTCATCACCAGGTGCTTCGGCCCGGTCGCGTCCGCCGTGATGAACGGCAGGTTGACTTCGGTCTCCAACAGCGTCGACAGCTCGATCTTCGCCTTCTCGGCCGCTTCCTTCAGGCGCTGCTTCGCCATGTTGTCGTTGGAAAGATCGATCCCGTTCTCTTTCTTGAAATCGTTGATGATCCACTCCATAAGCCGGTCGTCGATATTGTCGCCGCCCAGGTGCGTGTCGCCGTCGGTGGCCTTAACCTCCACCACGCCGTCGCCCACTTCCAAAATCGAGACGTCAAACGTGCCGCCGCCAAAGTCGAAGACTGCGATCGTTTCGTCTTTCTTCTTGTCCAGGCCATAGGCCAGCGCCGCCGCCGTCGGCTCGTTGATGATTCGCATCACCTCCAGGCCCGCGATCTGCCCGGCGTCTTTGGTCGCCTGCCGCTGCGCGTCGTTAAAGTAAGCCGGCACCGTAATCACGGCCTTCGTCACTTTTTCACCGAGGTAGGCCTCGGCCGCTTCCTTCAATTTGCCTAGCACCATCGCCGAAATCTCCGGCGGAGCATACCGCTTCCCCTGAATCTCCACCCTCGCATCGCCGTTCTCGCCCGGATTCACCTTATAAGGAACCAGCTTCATCTCGTCCCCTACTTCATTGAACCGGCGTCCCATGAAGCGCTTAATCGAGTAGATGGTATTCTCGGGGTTTGTCACCGACTGCCGCTTGGCAACCTGCCCCACCAGCCGATCTCCATTCTTGGCGAACCCGGTGACAGAGGGCGTCGTCCTCGCACCTTCCTGATTAGCGATAACGACCGCATTCCCGCTTTCCATCACGGCAACCACGGAATTCGTGGTGCCAAGGTCGATACCAATGATTTTGCTCATTCAAAGTCTCCCTAGAAATCTCACGCGTTGTGCGGGGGCTCTCCTGCGGAGCCGCACCCGCCATAGACTGCGTACAGTCTTAGTATGGAAGTTGAGTGTGTATTTGTCAACTATGTGTTTAGTGGCTTGCACTCAACTCTCCCCCGCGCCTCCCCCCGAACTCCTCATCGCCGCTGCCTCCGATCTCGCCCCAGCTATCCCCGAATTGACTTCGGAACTCCTTCAAAATCAAAAAATTACACTCCGCGCCTCCATCGGTTCATCCGGCCAGTTGGCCCGCCAAATCGAACAGGGCGCTCCCTTCGACGTTTTTTTATCCGCCGATGAAAAGTTTACCGAACAGCTCATCCAGGAGGGTCGCGCCGAAAGCTCTACACTTCAAATCTACGCCGTTGGCCGCCTCGCCCTTTGGTCCAAATCCGGCGCCGTCCGCCAACTTGCCGACCTGACCAAACCCGAAATCAAACGCGTCGCCATCGCGAATCCTGCCTTCGCCCCTTACGGACGCCTCGCCAAAGAGGCTCTCCAAAACGCCGAGATCTGGCAAAACGTCGAACCCAAAATCGTACTCTCGGAAACCGTTCGCCAAACCATACAGTTCGCCGAAACCGGCAACGTGGACGCCACGCTAACTTCCTGGAGCCTTGTTCACAGCCGTAACGGCATCCAGCTCCCGGATGCCATTCGCCAATCCGCCGTCGTCATCAAAGGCGCCAAAAACGCCGAAGCCGCCAGCCGTTTTCTGCAGTTCCTACAGTCCTCAGCCGGTCAGGGAATTCTCGGACGGCACGGGCTGCTCCCCGGGACCCCGCCCCGGGACCCCCTCCTTCAGGAACTCAAAAATAACGATAGTGACGGAAAGAGCGGCGGGACCGATAAACAACCCCAGAAATCCAAAAGCCTGCGCCCCGCCAAGAAGGGAAATAAATACAAGTAACGGGTGCAGTTGCACCCGATCGCTCACAATCCAGGGCCGAATAATATTGTCCGCTGTCCCGATCACCCCCGCTCCAACCGCCGCAATAATCGCCGCCTTCCCCGCATTTCCCGAAAAAGCGAACCCGAGAGCCACGGGCGCCCACACGATGGGCGGACCCACAACCGGAATCATCGAGCAGAATCCCGCCACCACCCCCCACAATACCGGCGAATGGACCCCCGTGAAGTAAAACAGCAGTCCGGTCAACGTTCCCTGCACCAGCGCCACCGCGCCCACGCCGTAAACATTAGCCAGAACGCTCTGCCCGACTTCCTGGATCAGCCGGTCGAAAACCTGCGGCTGGAGCGGAAGAAAATCCCGGCTTTTACTCAGAAGCCGGTTCCCGTCCCGTAAAAGGTAGAAGAGGATGAACAACGCAATGATCGTCTTAAAAAGAAAGGCCGCCACATTGCTCAATACACCTTGCGTCACCCGGAGCAGGGCGCCGCTGATGACCTCCAGCCGTTCGGCAAGAAAACTCCGCACCTGCTCGTCCGCTGTCGCCGGGTCCACGCCGAAATACGCCAGCGGCCGTGTTGCCGCCAATATGAGCCACTCCGCCCATCCGCCACCAGCCGCGGTCTTCGATTTCATGGCCTCGAAGGCATAAACCAGCTCTTTGGACATCGTACTGATCACCCAAATCGAAGGCAGCGCAATCATCGCAATCGCCAGCAGCAGCGTCAGCCCGGCCGCCAGGCTCTTCTTACGCGGCATCTTCTGCCGGATCGCCGCATAAAGCGGATAAAGCAGTATCGCCAGCGCGCCCGCCGAAATCAGCGGCCCGGTAAACGGCTCCACGATGACAGTACAGAGAGCCAGTGCCGCCACGGCCAGGGCTATCAGAAAGATCTGTTGCAGGTGCGTCCGTTCAATCACGGCAGGCCCTTCCAGGGATCGACATCGTGCGCGATGCACGCCACACAGTCGCCCTGCTTCACCATCGATGGCGCCCGCCCCGCAATCAACAATCCCGCCGCATGTGCCGTCACCAACACCGGCTCGCGGTCCGGACGTTCCAGAAAGTGGATCCGCCCCAAGGTCTCACCCTTGGCAACGAGATCCCCTAACTCCACGCAGCTCTCATAAAGCCCCGATTCCGGCGCGAAACGGTAATCTTCCCGGTCCAATGCCTGAACCCACCGCGCCGGCGACTGACGTGGCAGCAGTTGTCCCTGCAACACCCCGCAATGCATCAGAACGTTCCGCAATCCGCGCTGGCACAGTCGATGAACGCTCGCCGGCACAACTTCCCCGCCGCCCATCTCGGTCGTAATAACGATTTTCCCCTGCCTCTCGGCTTCCACCGGCAGCAGCCCCGTCCCGGCCACATCGGCATATAGAAACGAAACGTCCGTCAAAAACGCCTCCGTCGCCGCCAGCATCGCCCGCCGCTGCGCCAAATCCGGCACCAGATGCATATGCGCCGTCGGCAGAAAGGTCAAGCTCCGCCCCCCGGTATGTAGGTCAATGACAACATCGGCCATCGGAAACAGCACCGTACTCAAGTAATCGGCCAGAATCTCGCTCGGTGTCCCCGCTGGATTCCCCGGAAAGCACCGATTGAAGTTCTTCCCATCGAGCGGCGAAAGACGTGTCGCAGCATGTGCCGCGGGAGGATTCAGGCAGGGGATCAAAATCAACTGCCCCGCGATCTCTTCCACCTTCAGTTCCCGCCACAAATTGAGTATCGCCACCTGGCCCGGATACTCATCGCCATGGTTGCCCGCCATCAGCAGCACGATGGGCCCCTCGCCATTCTTCAGCGAGGCAATCGGAACCTGCAGATTAGCCCAGCCCCCCAGGTTGTACGAATAGGGAATCGCCAGGTGTCCATACTGCGCCCCGGCCCGCGACAAGTCGATCGTAGAATGAATGGAAGACACGCCTATCTAGCCTATCCGAACACGTAGGCTCCCCGGAGCACGAACCGAATCGTGAAAACTGCCGTTTCCATGCCGGACGATTTCTTCAAAAAGGTGGAAGCCGCTGCCCGCCAGCAGCAGGACAATTCGGTAACCGAACGACTGAACCAGGTGTACGCCGGTGAGACGGAAAGGTTGAATCCGGGACTTCACCGCGCTCAATTAGCATCGCTGAAAAAAGAAGTCTGGTAGCAATGAATGAAATCCATCGCGGGGAGATCTGGTGGGCCGACCTGCATGACCCGGGCTACCGCCGGCCCGTACTCATTGTGCAGGTGGATGCTTTCAACGCGAGCCGTATTCAAACGGCGATTGTAGCGGTGATCACAGCGAACCTGGAGTTGGCCAAAGCACCGGGCAACGTGCTGTTGCCGGCAGGCATATCGGGCTTGCCGCGCGATTCCGTGGCCAACGTTTCCCAGTTTTTGACGCTGGATCGGAACTTCCTCACCGAACAAGTCGGCAGACTGCCGCCGCGCCTGCAACAAGCGGTCGATGAAGGGCTTCGCCTGGCTCTTCAGCTTTGACTACGGACTGAAAGGTCGCCTCTACGAAAGCACTACAAACGCGCCTGGCTCCGCCTTCGGCAGTTTGCCGGCACAAACCATATTGAACAGCAGCACCGAGTTGTCCGGGAGCTCCCCGTCCGCTAAAAGCAACCGTAATCTGACTCCCGGCAGGATTGCGAAGGATCGGTCGCTGGAGACGATTGCATAATGGACCGTCTTGTCGGCGCTATGCAACTCAACCCATATCCACCCGGCCGCAATAACAACCTGCTGTCCCCACAAACAGCCGAGCTCGAGCGCACGGTCCAGCAGTTCTTCTCCCTCCAAGGGCCGCGCCGCCGCAACGTATGCTTCAATCCGCTTGATAACCGACAACGGCTCTTGTTCAGGAAATGCCTCGATCAGTACGGCGCCGGCGCCGGTCACCAACCGGAGCTCCTCTTGCACCTCGTGATCGATAGAGCGCTCTTCGAATACGGGCGCACTCTGCATCGGTAGGGAGTCTTGTTTCCGTGGGAACGCTGGTTGATCGGGCGCATCCACCAACACTTCGGAAACGGGCTCAAACGAAACGTTGGTGACCTTTTTGCGCCGGAAGATCTCGACCACACGTTGCGTTACGACCTTCCAGCCTGTCTTCCCGTCGGCGGCAATGAACAGATCCGAGCCGTCCCAACTATCTGTCGTAACAAAGAGGCCCTTGTACTTTGGAAACCTCCCGCCGGGGTAGTCCTGATAGACCACCTCCGAGTGCTCCTTATCAAGAAAAAGCGAACCGCAGCGGCCCGTGATCGCGAAACCGTGGTAGTCCGCAGCGGCCTTACCGTCACGAGTGAATACCTGAACGGGATACGTGTCCCAGCCGGTAAGATTCGCGCTCATTAACGCTTCAACTACGCGTTCATGGACGATAGGAATGGTGCCGATCCAAATGAAGTCTCGCAAGCGTCCGCCCATGCTGTGGCTCACTACAATCGGGGCGGCCGGGACAACTTCTCCTCTCCAAGCACTCATCATTACTTCGAAGGCCTCGCGTCCGACAGTCCCTCTGAACGGCGCATCGAGCAGCGGGTCATGGAGCCAATAGAAGTTTTCGCGGCGAAGGTCCATCGACTCCCGATTATACGGTTGGCTGCCAAAAACTAATATTCGGGGACTTCAAGCTCCAACCCGGCAATCATCTCGAAGTGCTTGCGGTTCCTGCTTGTTAGTTTTAGGCCTCTTTCGAGCGCGGTAGCGGCAATCAGCGCGTCAAGCGGATGCAGACCATGGGACCGGGTATAGACCTTCATCAGTTCGTACGCCCGGCGCGCAACGCCCTCGGTGGGCGGGATCGCGCGCCACCCGCCCAGGACAACATCGAGCGCATTGGTTTCGCGCTGGGTCCGTGCTCCGGCGAGCAGTTCGAGGGAGGTGATCATCGAAATCGACCACGCATCTCCGAGGCTATCGAGGTATTCCGCCGCCGCCTGGCTTCCTCGCATCACATCCACGAGCACGTTTGTGTCGACGAGATGGGCCATCAAGTCGCCTGGGATCAGTAGCGCGGCCGCCGAAGCCGATCCTCATAGGTCACTCCGTCGGGAATGTCTTCGCGGCCGGACCAAATGCCAAAGATTGGCCAGTCTCTCACAGACGCAAGACCACTGTGCATCACCCGGCTAGGCACGGAGACTTCGACTCTGGTGCCCTCTTCGAGTTGCACTTCTTCCAGCGGTCTGAAGATGCCGTTTTCATATTTCGCTGCGATGGTCATGGCGTTCCGCCTCGGTAATGTAAGGATAGCAAGTGCGAGTGTCTGTCTTCTGTTACACTCGTCTAGCTCTCTGCTATGCCCCTATCCACGGGCGACAAACTCGGCACTTACGAAATCCTGGCCCATGCCGGTGCGGGCGGAATGGGCGAAGTCTACAAAGCCCGCGACACGCGCCTGGACCGCACCGTCGCGCTCAAAGTTCTCACCAGCCAAAGCGAACGCTTCGAGCGCGAAGCGCGAACCGTAGCCTCGCTGAACCACCCGAACATCTGCGTCCTGTATGACATCGGCGCTGATAACAGCACCCCATTCATGGTGATGGAGTTTCTCGAAGGAGAAACGCTGGCCGCCCGGATCGCCCGCGGACCTCTGCCGCTCGCCGAAACATTGCGCATTGCAATTCAGGCCGGCGATGCACTGGACCGCGCACACCGCGCCGGAATTACGCACCGGGACATCAAGCCGGGCAATATCATGCTCACGCGCGACGGGGCCAAAGTACTTGATTTTGGACTCGCCAAGGTCGCTGAAAAGGCCACGGCCGCCGTCAATGGCGATGCCACCCTTACGAAAGCCCTCAGCGGCGAGAACGTGGTGATGGGAACGCCGCAGTACATGGCGCCGGAGCTATTCGAAGGCAAGCAGGCCGACGCACGGTCCGATATCTGGGCCTTTGGTGCGGTGCTCTACGAAATGGCGACGGGAAAGAAGGCGTTCGAGGGATCGAGCTATTCCTCGCTAGTGGGCGCGATTCTTGCGGCTGAACCGAAGCCGATGCTGCCGTTGACGCCGGCCTGGCTGGAGCGGCTGGTGCGGCGGTGCTTGGCGAAGGATCCGGAAGATCGCTGGCAGTCGATGCGGGATGTGGTGCTGGATCTGCGCAACCCGCCGCCAATCGAAACGACAGCCGCCCCGCCGAAGCGTTCAAGGCTGCCATGGGCCATCGCCGCAGCCACGGCGAGCCTGGCATTGGCGGCAACCGGTTGGGCGCTGTGGCTGACCAGGCAACCCGCTCCCGCCCCCGCGACAATAACCGAAATCAGCCCTCCCGCAGTCGGCCGCTTTGCTCCCACCGGCAATACTGGCGGTTCCGCCATCTCTCCCGACGGACGCACACTGGCCTACGTCGCCGTTACAGCCGCCGGCCAACGTCTCCTCCACATTCGTCGGTTGGATGCCATGGAAGCCCGGGCCATCCCCGGAACCGAAGACGCGGGCCGCCCGTTCTGGTCACCGGACAGCAAGTCGATCGGCTTTGTTGCCGGCGGAAAACTGAAGAGGGTGGATCTGGCTGGCGGCGCTCCTGCCATCCTCTGCGATGCATCGTTGTCGCGCGGGGGAAGCTGGGGCGAAGACGAGACCATTCTGTTTGCCGAGCGTGCCGCCGGACTGATGCGAATTCCCGCCGGCGGCGGGCAGCGCGTTCCAATAACCACTATTATGCCCGGGAAAGGGGAACAGTTTCACTACTATCCGCAATGGATTCCGGGCGGCGGGCGATTCCTTTATCTGGTGCGGGGAAGCCCGGAAAAGCAGGGGATGTACGTCGCCTCCCTTGACGGCAAAATGCCGGCTGTGCGGGTGCTCGACACACCCTTCCAGGCCCGCTATGATGCCTCGACCAGAAACCTGCTCTATGTCGAGAGCGGGACGTTGATGGCGCGCCGGCTGGAACTGGACCCGCCCCGTCTGACGGGGGATCCGGTGCGGGTGGCCGAAGGAATAGGGATGGTGTTGGCTAATGGCTACACGGATTTCTCGCTATCCTCCGATGGCATTCTATTCTACCGGCAGGGTACCGGGTTTGGTAAAGCGCAGTTCGCCTGGTTCGACCGCAGCGGACGGAAACTGGAGACCGTCGGCGAACCGTTCGAAGCCGGTGGCACGAATTTCCGGCTCTCTCCCGATGGTACGCGTGTAGCCTATGCCATCGGCACCGGCCAGCAACCGGACATCTGGCTGCTCGACATGCGCCGAGGCGCGAGTACGCGGTTGACCTTTCAGTCGGGGACTGTCCCTATATGGACACCCGACGGCAAGCAGATTTATTACGCGTGCAGAAGTGGCGTCTGCCGCAAGGCGGCCGACGGCAGCGGAGACGAGCAACTTGTGGCGAGCACCACAGCGAGTGCGCGTAGCTTCTCCCCGGACGGTGCCACGCTGCTACTGGGACGCCCCGATATTTTCGCGCTTCGCATCGGGCCTGGGGAAAAGCCAAAACCCTGGCTGCAAACGCCGTTCAACGAGGTTGGTCCCGAGTTTTCTCCGGATGGCCGCTGGGTGGCGTACGGCTCGAATGAGTCCGGCAGGGTAGAAGTATACGTGCAGGGCTATCCGGAGCGGCGTGGTAAGTGGCAGGTTTCGCAGGCCGGCGGACAGTCGCCGCATTGGCGTTCGGACGGCCGCGAACTTTACTGGACCGGTCCGGACAACACGCTGATGGCCGCGCCGGTCACCGCCGGACCGGCGGGAATCGAGACCGGCAAGCCCACGCCTTTGTTCGGAATTCGGACGGGAATTGGATTCTCCTTGTTCGAATCCGACCGCGACGGCAAGCGGTTCCTGATAGCCGAACCGGTCGGCAGCCCGGAGCGCGAGCCGCGGATGGTGGTGGTCCAGAACTGGCCGGCGCTGGCGGGCGTGGGGAAACAATAGTCTCCCGTGGCCGGGCCCGATTCTTAACGGCTAGTCCTTCGGCAATAGAACCCCGAGTGGAATCTGATGGCTAGGTTTGGCTTGTGGCTCAGCTGCGCCGTTCTCGTCGATCTCGAAGCGCGCCCGGTAGACGCCCGCGGCGGGATCGCGGTGCACATACAGGCGGCGGTTGTCTACGTCGAGCACCCAGTATTCCGGGATGCCCGCGCGGGCATAGAGCTTTGCTTTCGTGGAGAGGTCTTGGCCGAGGCTGCTGCCGGCGACTTCAACGAGCAATAAGATGTCGGCCGGGCATGGGTTCCCGTCAAACGCGGGAAACGGACGCCGCAGGACGGCAACATCGGGCTCGGGCTCGTTCCGCGCGTTGTCCGGGTCCGAAACGTCGATAGGGGCTTCGGTAATCACGAAATCCTCCCCGAAAATCGCCCTGAGTGCCCGAGCCGTAGCAAAGGTGCCGAATACGCGCGGATGCTTCTTGCCCGTCTTGTCGATCAGTTCCCCTTCGATCAACTCGTAATGTGTTCCTTCGAAGACACCGGTTGATTCCACCAAAGCCAACTCCTCCCGCGTCCACGTCTTGTGCGGAAGGGGTTCGGCGAGCGCCGCGCCTTGCGGGGGTTCGCTGTACAGAACGGCCATGATCGGATTATACCCGGCCCGTACCCGGTCAGATAGAACTTGCTGACACTACCGAGTAAGAGGACCTGAGGTGGTATTCTACCTTATGAGGGTAGAATTCTGCCTACACTGAATCTAAAAAACCCAAAGGCTTACGAAATGGCCGCCGAACTCGCTCGGTTGACGGGCGAGACTTTGACTTCAGCCGTCATGACGGCCCTCGAAGTCAGGCTGGACGACGAGCGTAAAAAACGCGGCGGCGGAACAACGGCGGATCAGATACTTGCGTTCGCGAGGGCGTTTGCTCCGGGGATGGCGCCCGGCGTAAATTCGGCCAGCCACGCCGATCTGCTATACGGCGAGGACGGGTTGCCTCGATGATCGTCGTCGATACGTCCGCAGTGCTGGCGATCCTGTTGTTAGAACCGGAGGCAGCGCGATTCGCGGCGGCTATTGAGCAAGCAGAAAGCGTTCGGATTTCGGCTGCGAGCTACCTGGAGGCGGCGATCTTTGTGGACCGCAACGGCGATGAGGTCCGGCGCGCCATGCTCGATACGTTTCTCGAACAGTTCCATATTCAGATCGAAGCCGTGACGCCGGTCCAGGCGAAGCTGGCGCGACAGGCATTTGTGCTTTTTGGAAAAGGCCGGCACAAGGCCGGATTGAATTTCGGGGACTGCTTCAGCTACGCGCTGGCGAAGTTCTACCGCGAGCCGCTGTTGTTCAAGGGCGGGGATTTCGTCTACACGGACATCGGCGCGGTCTGAGAAGGCTAGCCACGATGATCCCGCGCAGCCGGCGCGACTTCGTTCCCGCCTCTGTTACACTCGACTAAATTCTTAATATGCCCTTATCGGCGGGCGACAGACTCGGCACTTACGAAATCCTGGCCCATGCCGGTGCCGGCGGTATGGGCGAAGTGTACAAAGCCCGCGACACGCGCCTGGACCGCACCGTCGCTCTCAAAGTGCTAACCAGCCAAAACGAGCGCTTCGAGCGCGAAGCGCGAACCGTAGCCTCGCTTAATCACCCGAACATCTGCGTGCTGCACGACATCGGCGCCCACAACGGCACCCCGTTCATGGTGATGGAGTTTCTCGAAGGTGAAACACTATCCGCCTGGATCGCCCGCGGCCCCCTGCCGCTCGCCGACACGTTGCGAATTGCTATCCAGGCCGGTGACGCGCTGGACCGCGCGCACCGCGCCGGAATTACGCACAGGGACATCAAGCCGGGCAATATCATGCTCACGCGCGACGGGGCCAAGGTACTCGATTTCGGACTCGCCAAGGTCGCTGAAAAGGCCGTGCCCGCCGTCCCGGGCGATGCCACGCTCACGAATACCCTCAGCGGCGAAAACGTGGTGATGGGAACGCCGCAGTACATGGCGCCGGAGCTGTTCGAGGGCAAGCAGGCTGGTGCACGGTCCGATATCTGGGCCTTTGGCGCGGTGATCTACGAAATGGCGACCGGGAAGAAGGCGTTCGAGGGATCGAGCTATTCTTCACTAGTAGGCGCCATTCTTGCCGCTGAACCGAAGCCGATGCAGCCGTTGACGCCGGCTTGGCTGGAACGGCTGGTGCGGCGGTGTTTGGCCAAGGATCCGGAAGATCGCTGGCAGTCGATGCGGGATGTAGTGCTGGATCTGCGCAACCCACCGCCAACCGAAGCCGCGGCCACCCCGCCGAAGCGTAACTGGCTGCCATGGGCCATTGCCGCAATCGCGGCATGCCTGGCACTGGCGGCAACCGGTTGGACGCTGTGGCTGACCCGGCAACCCGCGCCCGCCGCCACGACGATGATCGAAATCAACCCGCCGGCAGGCGGCCGCTTTGCTCCCAACAACAACACCGGCGGTTCCGCCATCTCTCCCGACGGACGCACGCTGGCCTACGTCGCCGTTACAGCCGCCGGCCAAACCCTCCTCCACATTCGTCGGTTGGATGCACTGGAAGCGCGGGCCATCCCCGGAACCGAAGACGCGGGCCGCCCGTTCTGGTCGCCGGACAGCAAGTCGGTCGGCTTCGTTGCCGGCGGAAAGCTGAAAAAGGTGGATCTGGCCGGCGGCTCTCCGGACATCCTCTGCGACGCAACGGCTTCGCGCGGCGGAGCCTGGAGCGAAGACGGGACAATTCTGTTTGCCGAGCGGACCGCCGGACTGATGCGAATTCCCGCCGGCGGCGGGCAGCGGGTTCCGGTTACCGCCATCAAACCCGAGGCGGGAGAACAATCACACTACTATCCGCAATGGATTCCGGGCGGCAGGCGATTCCTCTATCTGGTGCGGGGAAGCCCGGAAAAGCAAGGTATTTATGTCGCCTCCCTCGACAGCGGAACGCCGGCGGTGCGGGTGCTTGACACACCGGGCCAGGCCCGCTATGACGCTTCAACCCGGAACCTGCTCTATGTCGAGAGCGGGACGCTGTTGGCGCGGCGGCTGGAACTGGACCCACCCCGTCTGACGGGAGATCGGGTACGGGTGGCCGAAGGAGTGGCGGCGGGGTTTGCTAACGGCTACACGGATTTCTCGCTATCTGCCGATGGCCTTCTATTCTATGGGCAGCGTACGGCGAATGGTAAAGTACAGTTCGTCTGGTTTGATCGGAGCGGACGGAAACTGGAGAGCGTCGGTGAGCAGTTCGAAGTAGGTAAACCGAATTTCCGGCTTTCTCCCGATGGCACGCGTGTCGCCTATGTCGCCCGCGCTGGCCAGCAAGTGGACATCTGGCTGCTCGATATGCGCCGAGGCGCGAGTACGCGGTTGACGTTTCAGTCGGGGAGTAGCCCAACATGGACTCCAGACGGCAAGCAAGTTTATTACCAGTGCCCGCCCCGTGGAGTCTGTCGCAAGGCGGCCGACGGCAGCGGGGACGAGCAGGTTGTGTCGAGCACCATAGCAACTCCGCGCAGCTTCTCTCCGGACGGTTCGATGCTGTTATGGGCAGTAAGCGATATTCTCGCGCTTCGCATCGGGGCTGGGGAAGAGCCAAAACCCTGGTTGAAAACGGCGTTCAACGAGTTTACTCCCGAGTTTTCTCCGGATGGCCGCTGGGTAGCGTATAGCTCGGATGAGTCGGGTAGGTTGGAAGTGTACCTGCAAGGATATCCGGAGCGGCGAGGGAAGTGGCAGGTTTCGCAGACCGGCGGTCGCACACCGCATTGGCGTTCGGACGGCCGCGAACTGTATTGGACCGGCCCGGCGGACAACACGCTGACGGCCGCGACGGTCACCGCCGGACTCGCGGGAATCGAGACGGGCAAGCCCACGCCTCTCTTCGGAATTCGAACTGGAGTTGGATCCAACTTGTTCGAACCCGACCGCGACGGTAAGCGATTCCTGGTCGCCGAAGGCGTCGGTAGCCCGGATCGCGATCTCCCGATGGTGGTAGTCCAGAACTGGCCGGCGCTGCTGAACCGGAAGCAATGACCTGGCATCTTGCCTCGGTGAGGGCGATTCTGGTGCTACCAGCCCCGATGCGGACGGATAGCGGCAAGGGCGTCGTCAAAAGCGGCTTCCATCTGTTCGGTGGTCGCCTCTGGCACTACTTGGTCAGCCATCGCGTCCAGATGATGACTTAATTGCTCACCCGCCATTCGTCGGCAGTTCTCCACAGCGCGCTCAACCAACATTGCCAGATATTGTTCGGGTGGCATGTGGGCAGCCCGTGCCTGAAACGCCAGGGCGGCTTCAACATCCTTAGGCAGATCAAGAATCATGCTCATAAACTCACTCTACGGCGCAAATGGGATGCCGCAGCGATCGGCTACTTCCGCACCACTGCCGCCACATTGATCGCCATCGGAATTCCAACTGCCAGCCCCACGCACGGCCAGGCCCACCGGTGATCCATCCCGGAATTGGTGATCTCGATGATCCCGCGCAAGCAAACATAACCAGTCATCAAGTACACTGCGACCACCAAAATTCCCCGAACGAACCCACCGGTTTTCATCAACACCAGCAAAACCACCAGCGTACAAACCCACGCCGCCAAGTACGCCGCCGTAGCCCATACAAAGGTTCCAATCGACTCGAAGCCGGTCCTTCGGTTCATCAGCACCACAATCAACGAGATCGTCGCGATAATGCCGCCCGCGGCCGGGAGATGGTAGAAGTGCATGGTTTCTACCTCTACCCGGCGCGAATGGCGCACAATTCTCCTCAAAACTTGTACATCAGCTCCACGTAGAACAGGTTTCCCGATTGACCCTTCGGATAGATGGACTTGATCGACGCCAAACCCTGCGCATGACCGTAATAAACGTTCACGCTCGCCACCTGGTTTAGCTTGACGTCAATGCTCGTATCCCACAGATTGGCCAGCGATCGCGCGCCGCTCGTCGCACGGCCGGCATAGCCAAACGACCAGGGCTGATAAACACCCCCGGCCTGATACCAAAGGTCGTTCCGATTCGCCAGCGATAACGAGTGGAACTCATTGGAGAACGACAACCGCGGATGAGGCCGCAGCGTCAACCCCGCATAAACGTCCCGGCTGTTCATCATGTTGAAGAACGGAAACCGCGCAAAAGACCGCGGCGTCGGCATGATCTGGAAGAACGAGTTGTGCGTCCCATCGTTCGGGTTCCCGTCCCCGCTCGATTGCCCGTACCCGCCGCGAATCCATGGCTTTAGCTTCGTTAGCGACCTCGCCTTGGGCTGAAACCCTCCCTCGGCGTCGAATGCGTAAGCGCTGTGATCCTGCACGCCCCACCGGCCAGTCTGCGCCGCGCCCCAGAACAGAATGTCAAACGTCGCCGGCTTCGTGTCGATCGCATGGATCGAATGCCCGCCGAACGTGTAGATCGCCACATTCGCCCGGTCCAGACTCCGCACATTTGACGGCCGGTTGTCCGTCTTTGTCATGTTCGTCCGCCAGTCCTGGTAATACAGCGCGAATGCGCGCGTATCGGCGGTATGCGTTCCCGTTCCCCAAGGCTTTGTGTAGGCCGCATAGCCCAGCGCCGCCTGGTTCCAGCCCCAGCCGTCCGTCTGGAAAACGCCGCGTGTCGGAATCGCCCCCAGGAACGTGAACTGGTCCTTTGCCCGCGTCTTCGAATACAACAATCCATCAAACGACCGCCCGATATGCGTCCAGCCAAAGTGCCCGATCAATCGCATGTTGATTCGCGTGGTCTTCAATGCTGCCAGCGTCGCGTTCTTCGGCGCCGTTTCCGATCCGTCGGCATACTCCACCCGCCCGACGCGAAACTGGCCCGCCGAAGTCTTCCACTGCAGCCAGGCCTGCTTGGGAAAGATCATCGCAACGTTGGACTGCCGGTCGTTGGAAGTGAAATAGTTCGCCCCCACGCCGAGCGCTCCCTGCACCCCGGATGCCACCGCGTTTTCCGGCAGGTTCAGCAGCACCGGAACCGCGAATTCCGTCGACCAACTGAACTTCTCCTTCGCCTGCGAAAGATTCAGCCGTATCGTGCTGCCGGAAAAGGTGTAGTTCGGATCGCCGGAGTCCGGTTCAAACCAGTCCCAGCTTTCCACTCGTGTGCGGATGCTGCCCGTCACGGTGACGCCGCCAATCTTGTAGACCTTCGGTTTGTCCTGCGCGTGCAGCACCTGCGCCAGGACGAGCAGAGACAGAATTCGAGCGTAGAACATGCGTTCTCCTGTGGGTTCGTGGATTGTCTTCGGCAATCCTGAGTTTTTTAGATGCCCGTAGGGCGTGAGTTAATTGCGCGGTTGGCGCTTACGGAGCAGCGCGGCGGAGGACTGCTCGGCGGCGGCGCGAACGAGGGCCGCCATCTTGGGGTAGTCGGGTTCGATATCGGGTTCGATGCCGTGCTCACGCAGCGCGGCGGTCATGATAGGACCTACGGACGCGACTACTGTATGGGTCTGCATCGCCTGAAACACCTTCTCGGGAAACCCGAGATTTCCGGCGATTTCCATTAAATGCAAGTACTGAACGGATGTAGTGAATACCAGGACATCGACATCGCCGCGAGCGATGCGGCGCGCCGCTTCCTTCAGCGGGCCAATATCGTCGGGAAGCTCCCACCGATAAATGGCAATCGTATTGACCGTTGCCCCAAGCGCTTCCAGGGCGGCGGTAAATTCTGTGTTCGGACGGCCGTACTCCTGTATGGAGATCCGCCGTTCGGGACGTTGCGCCATGATCGGGAGCATCTCCCGCCATGTATTGGGTTCGGGGATCCGCACCTGCGGCTGGCACCCCAACTCGTGCAGAATCGCCAGTGGCTTGGGGCCGCGAACGGCGACTGTCACCTTTTGCAACGCTTCGGAAAACTGTTCGGCTGTGTACTTCGTCAGGACGGCGTCCCGGAGATAGGCCAACCCTACCCCAGTGGTAAAAAGCACCAGGTCGAACTCACCGGCAATTAGCCGCGCGGCCCAATCCAGCGCCTCCGCATGGGAATCGATCGCCCGCTCCTGTACCGACGGGGCAACGAACGGATCGCCATTCCATCGGCGGATCAATGCCTCCATCTCCTTCGCCCGGCGTGATTCCAGCGATAACACACGCAATCCCTCAAATGACATCCAGTGTCTAGGCAGCCTCCGCTTCTCTTCGTTTCTGTTCCAGCATCACAATGCCATCTACTATCTTCGCCGGGAATGTCCGCACGCAGGGACCGTCCACCGCCGGTTTTAATGTATGGCCCGATTCCAGGCAGATCCGCCGTGTGTGCAGCGGACAAGTCACCGTCAGCCGGCCCTCGCACGTCGAAACGATTCCGTCAACCAGCGGGCCAGCCTGGTGAGGGCACTTGTTCTCCACCGCCAAAACCCGTCCGCCCATGTTGAAGATGGCAATATCCAAGCCCTGCCAGTGAAGCGACCTCCCTTCCTTCAAAGGCAGATTCTCGATCGCGGTGATCGGCACCCAGTAGGAACTAGACATGGACTTTCTCCTTGGTCTTGGTTTGGATTTGGACTAAGCCGTTCTCGGCAATTTGTATCGGTTCGAACTGGAACGGGCGGGGATCGTAACGCTCCAGCCAGGCATCCGTGGCCCGGTCCTTCGAGCGCTGCAGGCGGTCCCGCAGCCCCTGCTTCACGCCGTCCGTCGCATAGACGGTGTCCCGCCGGACTTTTTCCATTCCCAGCCGCTCGACGAAGTCGTAGGTTCGTTCGAGATAAACGCCGTTCTCGCGGTAATACTGGAAGAACAGCGCCGCGGCGTCCAGCGCCTCCTCGGTCGATTCCACTGTGATCAGCAAATCGGCCTTCCGAACCCCCTTGCCGGCGGCTCCTCCGACGACAACCTGCCAGCTTCCGTCCTGCCCGATCAGCCCGATGTCTTTCACCGTGGCCTCGGCGCAGTTCCTTGGGCAGCCGACCACCGCCATCTTCGTCTTATGCGGCGTAAAAAGGTCTTCAAACCGCCGTTCCAGCTCCACACCCGTCGTAATCGAATCCTGCGTGCCGAACCGGCAGAACGTCGATCCCACGCAGGTCTTCACCATGCGCACACCCTTTGTATACGCCTGCCCGGACCGCATCCCCAGGTCCTCCCACATCTTCGGCAGGTCCTGCTTCTTTACGCCCAGCAGATCGATGCGCTGGCTCCCGGTCACCTTTACCAACGGTACGTTGTACTTCTCGGCCACATCGGCGATCTTTCGCAGCTCGGCCGGCGTTGTCACCCCGCCCCGCATCCGCGGAATCACCGAAAAAGTCCCGTCTTTTTGAATATTCGCGTGCACCCGGTCGTTGATGAACCGCGCCGAGCGGTCCTCGTCGTGATCGCCTTCCCAAACCACATCCACCAGGTAGCTCAACGCCGGCTTGCAGATTTCGCAGCCCACGCCGTTGCCGTAAATGTCCAGCACATCCTGAACGCCCTTCAACTTCTGCGACCGGATGATCTCGCGCAGTTGATCCTGCGAAAACGGCACGCAGTCGCAAAGAACCTTTGCTTTTTCCTCCGCGTAATCGGGAGCTACCGCCTTGAGCAGCGATTGACACAGGCCGGCACAACTGCCGCAACCCGTTGCCGCCCGCGTCTTGTCCTTCAATTGCGCCAGCGTGCACACTCCGTGCGTGTGGACCGCGTCGATGATCGTGCTCTTCGATACCCCGTTGCAGCCGCAAATCGTATAGCTGTCCGGCAGCGCCGCGGCATCTTCTCCAGCGCCGGTTGCTGGCGGCGGGCTCAGCAGCGTCCGCCGCTGTTCGGTGAGGTCCGTCCCGTTTCGCAGCCAGTCCATGAAGCGGTGATCGTCAGAGGCGTCGCCCACCAGGATCACACCCTCGAGCTTGTTGTCCTTGAGGATCAGCTTCTTGTAGATCCCCTGCGACGGATCCTCCAGCCGCACGCACTCCACGCCTTCCCGCTGGTCGTCGAAATCGCCCGCGCTGAAAACGTCGGCGCCCATGATCTTGAGCTTGGTCGCCGGCGTATAGCCGCTGAATACCGGACCGCGATTACCGGTGATGGAAGCCGCCAGCACTTTGCCCTGTTCGAACAGCGGCGCCACCAGCCCGAAAAGCTGCCCTTGGAACTCGGTGCACTCGCCCACGGCGTAAACGTCCGGGTGCGAAGTCTCCAGATACTCGTTAACCAGAATTCCGCGATTGACGTCCAGTCCAGCCAACTTCGCCAGCCCCGAATTCGGCTTGATCCCGGCGGCTACCACCACCAGGTTCGCTGGCAGTTTAGTCCCGTCGGCGAGCTCAACGCCCTCCGCGTGAGCATCGCCTGTAATCGCCGTTGTGGACGCTTTGCAAAGGACCGTGATGCCCAGCGACTCGAGTTTCCGCTTCAAAAACTGCCCGCCCGTGAAATCGAGCTGCCGCTCCATCAAATGGCTCGCCAGATGGACCACGGTAACGTCGCAGCCCTGCAACTGCAGGCCCCGCGCCGCTTCCAGCCCCAGTAAGCCGCCGCCGATGACGACAGCCTTTACACCCGCGCCCGAAAGCGCCAGCAGGTGCTTGGCGTCATCCAGGGTGCGAAAGACAAACACGCCTTGCTTATCGGCGCCCGCGATCGGAGGCATGAACGGGCTCGAACCGGTCGCGATCAGCAGCTTATCGAACGCCGTCGTGCAGCCCTGCGCCGAGCGGATCGTCTTGGCCGCAAGATCGATGGCCTCGATCCGCAGGCCCAGCCGCGCCTGGATTCCGTTCTGCCGGTACCAATCAATGTCGTTGAGAACAATATCGTCGGTGTCCTTTTCCCCGGCCAGCACGGACGAGAGCAGGATGCGGTTGTAGTTCACATGCGTTTCGTCGCCGAAGATCGTGATCTCGAAGTTGTGGTTGTGCTTCAGGATCTGCTCGACGCAGAACACCCCGGCCATGCCATTCCCGATTACAGCGAGTCGTTCCTTCACGCCGCCTCCTGTTGAAACTGCTTGGAGTGAGATTCCAGGAACTCGATGATCCGGTCGCGCAGCCGCTGATACTCCGGGTGCGTCGTCGCCTGGTGGCGATGCCGCGGCCGCGGTAGGCTGACCTTCAAATCCAACCCGACGGTCGCTTCCGGCCCATCGGTCATCAGAATGATGCGGTCGCAAAGATAGAGCGCTTCGTCGATGTCGTGAGTGACCATCAGCACCGTCTTGCGGTCCTTCTCCCACAGGTCAAGCACCAGGTCCTGCAGCTCGAAGCGCGTGATCGAATCCAACATGCCGAACGGCTCGTCCAGGAGCAGGAAGCGCGGCTCCTGCGCCAGCGCTCGCGCGATGGCCACGCGCTGCTGCGTGCCTTGTGACAACGCGGGCGGCAGTTCATGGGCGTACTCTTCAACCCCGACCAGGTTGAGATACTTGTGGGCCAACTCCTTCTGCTTCGCCGCCGGTACGGCGGCGTGCGCCTGAGAGGCCGATAGAAAAACGTTTTCAAACGCCGTGAGCCACGGCAGCAGGCAAGGCGATTGGAAGCAGAACGCCCGTTCCAGCCCGGGTTCGGTGACTTCCACGCCGTCGACGACAACGCCGCCGAGGCTGGCCGTCTGCAGGCCGGCCACGATCGAAAGCACCGTGGACTTGCCGCAACCCGAATGGCCGAGCAGCGCGACAAACTCGCCGGGCTGCACACGGACGTTGAAGTTCTTCACCACCGTAACGGCGCCGAAGGTTTTCGTAAGGGAGGAGATTTCTAGGGGACGTTCCGCACTCATGCAACCTCCTTCACAAGGCGTGGAGCGATGGCTCCCGAGGTTAGGTATTCGGCCAATCGATGCCGCAGCGAAACGGCGTCGCCTTCCACTTGGAAAACAGGGCTCAACGTCGCGCCCGGCCCGCGGCCTAAGGCGTAAATGCGGTTCGAGAGCAAAATGGCCTCATCAACGCTGTTAGTAATCATCAGCGCCGTCACCGGCCGGCCAACCGCACCGCACAGCAACTTCAACTCCTGCTGCAGCGTCGCCCGTGTGAGTGCATCCAACGCGCCGAACGGCTCGTCGAGAAACAGGATGCGGGGTTCCGCCGCAAAAGCCCGCGCGATCGACACGCGCTGCCGCATCCCGCCGGAAAGCTGGGCCGGCGTCTTCAGGGCCGCCTTGCCCAAGCCCACCATCTCCAGATACTTCATGGCCTGTTCGGTATGCTGCTTCGAAGTCCACTCGGGGAAAGCGGGCTCGACGGCCAGCCGCACGTTCTCCAACGCCGAAAGCCACGGGAGCAACGAGTAATTTTGGAAAACCATGCCGGCATTCCGAACGAACCCGGTAACCGGTTGCCCGGCCACAGTCACCGTACCGCTATCGGCGGTGAGAAGGCCGCTGGCGATCTTGACGAGCGTCGTCTTGCCGCTGGCGGAAGCGCCGACGATCGAGACGAACTCGCCTTCATCCAGCGCCAGGTTGATGTTATGAAGAATGCTGCGCGGCCCGAAGGATTTCGCAATGTTCTCAAGGATTAAGTAAGACATGTTTAGGCCGCCCGGAGCCGGGCTTCCGCGAAGCCCATCATTCGATCGAGTATGAAGCCAACAAGGCCGATGGTCAGAATGCAAAGCAGGATGTGCGAGTAGATCAGGCTGTTGTACTCCTGCCAAAGGAACCCGCCGACGCCCGGCGTGCCCGTGAGCATCTCGGCGGCGACGATGACGAGCCAGGCGATGCCGAGGCTGAGGCGGTAACCGGAGAACATGAACGGCAGCGTGGCCGGCAGCATGATCTTGGTGAACTTCCGCCACGGCGACAGGCGCAGCACCTTGGCGACATTGTGATAATCCTGCGGAATGGCGCGCACGCCCTGCATGGTGTTGACCACCGTCGGCCACATACTGCATAGGGCGATGGTGAACAAAGCCGCCGGTTCGGACTGGCGGAACAAAATCAAACCCAGCGGCAGCCAAGCCAGCGGCGAGATGGGCCGGAGAATTTGAATCGTGGGATCGAACATCCGGAAGAACAGCGGAGACGAACCCAAAAGGAACCCAAGCGGCGTCCCGATCAGCACCGCCAGCAGGAATCCCTTGGCCACTCGGAACAGGCTGTAAGCCGTCATCAGGCCGATTCCCTGATCCATCTCGCCCCGCTTTTCCCACGGCTGCATCACGTAGAGGCGGCTTTCGTCCCAGGTCTTGGCGGGGGACGGGAGGTCCGGCGCGATGTTGGCGCTCGTCAGCGCCCACAGTCCCAGAACCAGGGCGATTCCGACGAAGGAGAGCAGGATGTTCAGAATGGTCTGTTTCATTTTCATGATTGGCTCCTAGGCAACGCTGTGGATGGGGAAGCTGCGGGCGTAAGCGTCGGGGCTCTTCGGATCGAACGTGGAATCAGCCAGCTTGACCGGCTGCATATCGGTCGGCGTAGTCTTGACGCCGAGTTCTTTCATGGCCTCGAGATAAATGCCAGGTTGCATGACCTGGTCGACCGTCTGTTTGTAGTTGACGTCGCCCTTCACCATGCCCCAGCGGCGGAACTGGCTGACCCACCAGTAGCCGTAGGTCTTCGAGGGGAAGTTCGTGTTGCGGTTGGAGAAGATCATGTAGTTCGGATCCTGCTCTTTCCGCCCGTCGCCGTAGTCGTATTTGCCCAGCAGCCGGTCGGAGATGATCTCCTTGGGGCAGTTGATATACGACGCCTGGCTGATGGCGGCCGCCACGGCCGGGCGGTTACTCATCGTGTCGATGTGCACACTCGCCTGGTGCAGCGCTTTCAAAATGGCTTTGACGGTCTTGGGATTCTTCTGTGCGTACTCCTCGGTAAAGGCGCAAACCTTTTCCGGATGGTCCACCCACATTTTTTGCGTTGTTGTGACGGTGAACCCGATTCCATCGGCGATGGCCCGGAGATTCCAGGGTTCGCCGACGCAGAAACCGTCCATTTTGCCGATCTTCATGTTCGCCACCATCTGCGCCGGGGGCACGGTAATGAGGGACACGTCCTTATCGGGATGAATGCCGCCGGAGGCCAGCCAGTAGCGCATCCACATGGCGTGCGTCCCTGAAGGGAACGTCATGGCGAAGGTCAAAGGCGTGCCCGCGGCCTTAGCTTTGTCGACGTAGGGCTTCATGTCCTTGGCGGTCTTGACGCCTTTGAACTTGCTGGCCAGCGTGATCGCCTGGCCGTTGCGGTTAATCATCCAAGGGATAATCATCGGCCGCTTGGGCGAGCCCAACAGGCCGAGTGTGGAGGAGAACGGCATGCCGATTAGCATGTGCGTGGACTGGTTTTCGCCCAGTGTCAGTTTGTCGCGAATGACGGCCCAGCTCGCTTCCTTGGAAATGACCGAATTCACCCCAAACTTCTTGAACAGGCCCAATTCGTGGGCCATCACGATGGAGGCACAGTCGGTTAGGGCGATCATGCCGAACTTGACGCTGGAGGCTTCGGGCGCGTCGCTGGCATACACGTTGCCGGCATAACCGGCGGGGAGGCCGGCCAGAAGGCGTGAGAGAGCGGTTCTACGGTTCATGGTTATGAAGTTCCTTTGTTCGAGGACCGTTCGACACGGACGGCACATTGTTTGTAGTTGGGTTCTCGCGATATCGGGTCGAAAGCGTCCTGAGTTACCTCATTCACATTGGTTTCGACGAAGTGGAAGGGCATGAAGAGCTGGCCCGGGGCGATGATCTCGGTCAGGCGCAGTTCAATGTTGTGGACTTTCCCGCGGCGGCTAACCAGCGATACCGCTTCGTGGGAGCGAAGCCCGAGACGGCGGGCATCCTCCGGGTTCATCTCGAGCCAAGCATTCGGCGACATGCGTTCGAGCAGCGCCACTTCCTTTGTCTTGGTGCGGGTGTGCCAGTGCTCGACGGTGCGGCCCGTGTTTAGGATGAACGGGAAGCCTTTGCCGGGTTGATCGGGGAACGGTTCCCAGTGAACGGGTATGAGCCGGGCTCTGCCATCTTTGTTTGGAAAATTGCCGTCGGCGTAGAGGCGGCTGGGCTCGGTTGGGTTGGCGCCCTCGGGGAACGGCCACTGTAAACCGCCGTGGGTTTCGATGGCTTCGTAGGTCATGCCGGAGTAGTCGCAGAGGCGGCCCTTGGTGACCTTTTTGATTTCGTTGAAGGCGTCGGCGGGGCTGGTCCAGTTGGGGAAGAGTTCCTGGCGGCAGCCGAGCGCATCGGCGATGGCGAGAAAAATGTCGAAATCGGATTTGGCTTCACCGGGAGGCGTGACGGCGGGGTTGGCTTTGCCGACGCGGCGCTCCGAGTTGGTGTAGACGCCTTCCTTCTCGCCCCAGACGGCGGCGGGGAGAACGAGATCAGCGAGTTCCGAGGTGGGGTTGGGGTGGTAGCCATCTTGAACGACGAGGAAATCGAGGTTGGCGAAGGCGGCGCGGAGCTGCGCTTGGTTGGGATAACTGACGACGGGGTTGGTGGCGATGATCCAGAGAGATTTGATTTCGCCGGTAACAGCGGCGTTGATGATGTCGGGGTAGGCGAAGCCGCGCTTGGTGGGGAGGCGGTTGGCGTCCACGTTCCAGAGCCTGGCAAGCGCTTCGCGGTCCTCAGCGCTTTCGAATTTGCGGTAGCCGGGAGGGCAGGAGGTGTAGCTGGTCTCGCGGCTGCCCATGGCGTTGCACTGGCCGGTGATGGAGAACGGCGCGCTGCCGCGCTTGCCGATGTGGCCGGTTAGAAGTGCCAGGTTGTTGATGACGTTGACGGTTTCGGCGCCCTGCGTGGAGTGGTTGACGCCCATGGTCCAGGCGACGAAGGCGGAGTTCGATTTCGCGTAGCGGTGAGCGAGGTCGACGATCTGTTGGGGCTTGAGGCCGCAGATGCCGGCGGCGAATTCGGGCGTGTATTTTTCGAGGTGTGCTTTCAGTTCGGCGAGGCCGCTGGTGTGGGCTTCGATGTAGGCGTTGTTGGCGAGGCCATCGCGAAGGATGACGTGGGCCAAGGCGTTGAGGAGAGCGATGTCGCCGCGGGGCTTGATGGGGAGGTGGAGGTCGGCGAGCATCGCGGTTTTGGTGACGCGGGGGTCAACGACGACGAGGAATTTGTGTTCGTTGGCGCCCAGGTGCTGGACGAGGATGGGGTGGTTGTCGGCGATGTTGGCGCCGATGAGGAGGACGAAATCAGCAGTACGAAGGTCCTCGTAGTTTCCGGGAGGTCCGTCGCTGCCGAAGGTGAGCTTGTAGCCGGAGACGGCCGAGGCCATGCAGAGGGTGGTGTTGCCGTCGTAATTGGGAGTACCGAAGCCGAGCTGGACGAGCTTGCCGAGCGTGTAGAACTCTTCGGTAAGGAGCTGGCCGGTGCTGATGACGCCCATCGACTCTTTGCCGTTTTCAAATTGCGAAGCCCGGAAATGGGTGACCATCGCGTCGATGGCTTCGGCCCAGGAGACGCGTTCGAGTTTTCCGTTTTTGCGCAGCAGCGGATACTCGGCGCGGTTGGGCGCTGAGAGGGTGTGATGTTCGGAGAGGCCTTTGGGGCAGAGTTTTCCGAAGCTGACCGGGTGGCCTTCCCAGCCGCGAACGGCGACGGCTTTGTTGTCGCGAACGCCCACTTCCATGCCGCAGCCGACGCTGCAGTATCCGCAGGTGGTTTTGATCCATTTTTCGGCGGAGCGTTTGGCGGAGGTGTGGCCCAGGACCGGATCGTCGGTGTAGGCATATTCCTTGGACAGATTGTCGATGCCGAGGAGCCGGAAGGGGTTCATGCGGCTTTTCCTCCGGGGGTAAGGAAGGCGGAGGCGGCCGACTTGCCGACGACGCTTTGGAAGAAGAGGGCGCGGCCCATTGCTTCGGCGGCGAGGGCGAAGGCGAAAGCGGCGATGGGGAAGTTAGGGATGGCGATGGCGGCGGCGATGGTGAGCGTCAGCCGCATGATGAACCCGGGCCGGAGCTGATTGTCCAGGAGGCGGGCGGTGGAACGGCGTTCGGCTACATCGGAGATTTCGAAGTAGCGGCGGCGGTAGATGGTAAGCACGAACTGCGCGGCGAGCCCGAGGAGGGATGGAATGGGAGTGGCGATCATGCCCAGGGCCAGGAGCAGCGTGGGTCCGAGGGTGAAGGCGGTGAGATAGAAGTCGGCGAGCGTGAGCCAACTGTTCCAGGCCGGGCGGGCCGGGACGGTGTAGATGCGTGCGGAGCAGTAGATGCCGAGGAGACCGGCGGCGCAGGCGGCGGCCGCGGTTATGGGCGTGCCGAACCAGGCGGCGGCGACTGAGGCTTGGGCAAAGAGGCCGAATGCGAGCACTTCGCGGGAGAGCCAGGAGGTCTTCCAGCCGCGCCAGGCGCGGTGGGCGTGAATGGGACGGCCGAGGTGCATGGGCGCGGCGGCCAGCGCGATGATGGCGATGCCGGCGGCGAGCCAAGCGGCCGAACTGCCGGCGGCTGCGATAGTCCCCATTGCGCCGGCGGCCATTTGGATTAGAACGAGGAGGAAGACTAATGAGGCGTGAGCGTGTTCGGGCTGGACTCGCTCGCTGTCGACGCGGCTGATGGCGTTGAACAGTTCGGCGGCGCGCTCCGGCATGGTGATGCGGGTAGTGGAGAGGCTGTCGGTGACGGAGGGCAGGCCGGGCGCGTTGCCATTTTCGGGGCTGAGGCGCCAGGCGGCGACGTCAACAATTTCGATGGCGATGGCGCCCGAGGGGCAAGCGTTGACGCAGGCGGGCTGGGCACCGGCGGTGAGGCGCGAATGGCACATATCGCATTTGCCGACGACGCCGCGCTCGGGGTTGAACTGGGGGACGCCGTAGCTGCAGTTCCAGGTGCAGTACTGGCAGCCGATGCAGGTGTCGGGGTTGTGGTCGACGATGCCGGTGAGGGGATCCTTGGAGTAGGCTTCGACGGGACAGCCGAGCATGCAGGAGGGCTCGACGCAGTGGTTGCAACCCATCGAGAGATGCCAGCGCTGGGCGAGCGGGAAGACGCCGCCTTCGATCTCGCCGACGCGGCGCCAGTTGATTTCGGCGGGGTTGCCGTTTTGTTCATTGCAGGCGACGACGCAGCATTTGCAGCCGATGCATTTTTCGACATTGAAGTGGAAGCGGTACTGTTCGCCGGGCTCGGGGAGGCGGCTGGGGGTGAGGGCGACGCGCGCCGAGGCGGGGACGATGGAGAGGAGGTCGGGACGGCCGAGAAGCGGGAGTTCAGCGGCGGACATTCGTCACCTCTATCGGACTGGCTGGAATGGCTTCGTTGACAAGGCGCTTCAGGTGGCGGCGCATGCGCACGACCTGGCCGATGACGAATACCGCGGGGGCGTTGACATTCACCTGGCCGCGGGCGACTTCGGTAAGAGTCGAAGTCACGACGCGCTGGCGGTCGGTGGAACCGCGCTCGATGAAGGCGACTGGCTCTTCGCGATTGCGGCCGGCTTTGATGAGGTTGACGGCAATGGCGGCGCGGTTTTCGACGGCCATGAGGAGGACGAGCGTGTCGACCATCAGGTAGCGCGTCCATTCCTGGGGCTTGAGGTTCTGACGGTGACCGGCGATGACGGCAAAGCTGGTGGCGACACCGCGGAGGGTTACAGGAATGCCGGAGAGGGCCGGGACGGCAAGGGAGGAAGAGATGCCGGGGACGAGTTCGACGTCGATGCCGTGTTTATTGAGTAGCGACCACTCTTCGGCGCCGCGGCCGAAGACCATGGGATCGCCGCCCTTGAGGCGAACGATGGTTTTGTTGTCGGAGGCGTGTTCGAGGAGAAGCGCATTGATTTCGTTCTGAATGCGTTCCTGTTCGCCCTGCAGTTTGCCGGCGAAGATGAAGAGCGCGGCAGGGTTGGCAACACCGAGTACTTCCGCGCTGACGAGCCTGTCGTAGATGACGACATCGGCTTTTTGCAGCAGTTGAAAGGCTTTGCAAGTCAGCAAGCCCGGGTCACCGGGACCCGCGCCCACAAGATACACTTTTCGCACGGCTAGCGAACTCCTAGAGGAAGCAGACGGATAGCTACACGCTGTTGGACAGGGGGCGCGTAACGGAATCTAGAACCTGACGTGAGGTCACGCAACTAGGTGTTTGCAAGTACGAGGGCAAACGCGAACAGTGGAAGACGGGTTCCTGGAAATTTGTTTCTCAGGCCTCATCACTTGTGTCTTCATTCCAGGGTCCGTGCAGGAAAGCTGGAAGGGAGACAGTCGTCAGTCAGGAACCCGTTTGTTCGCGCAACTGAGGCTACGAAGAGAGTATGCAGCACATTTCTCCGCGGTGCAAATCCATTTTTTTTATTTAGTGCATTTTCCGACAGGCCCGAGAGCAGGTATGTTCGATTTTCAACCCTATAGGCCGCCCGGGCGCGGACACCCCTGTGGATGAAAATGGGGTGCTGAGGGGATAGAATAGCGCGGCGGACGAGCGAAGACCGACGTTCCTTCTGGAGGATGACCACCCCGTTTTTCAACCTGGTCCGGCTGGCGGATAAGGACCCCGGATTGGCGCCGTTCAACGGCCCGAGAGGCAAAGTGTAATTGGATACGCCGGCTGCTCGATTCGCGCAAAGAGGAGCGAAACGATGATAGAGATCCCGGCAGTACGTGAGCGATGCGCTGCAATCGACATCGGCAAAGCAGAGTTGGCGACAGCTCTTATAACGGGTCCCGCTGATGAAGACGGAGTGTTGCAGACACGGGCGAATGGAACGACCGTGCCGGCATTGGAAGCACTTCGAGAGTGGCTTGTCCAGGAGGGCTGCACAAGCGTGGCGATGGAAAGCACGGGATCGTACTGGATACCAGTGAAGAACATTCTGGAAGGAAGTATGGAGGTTGTTCTGGTGTGTGCGAAGAAGCACAAGCCGGAGCGAGGCAACAAGACGGATTTTCGGGATGCGATTCATTTGGCGCACCTGCATCGGCACGGACTGCTGAAGGGCAGCTTTCTGCCGTCGAGGAGCGTGGTGGAGTTGCGGGAGTTGACGCGGCGGCGGAAGAAGTTATTGAGTAACTACGCGGCGGAGAAGAACCGGATCCAGAAAGTGCTGGAGGTGACCAACGTCAAGATCGGCAGTATCGTCAGCGACATGTTTGGTGTCTCGGGCCAGGCGATGATCAACGTCCTGATCGGGGGCGAAGAGGTCACGGTGGAGCAGATCGCCGAACTCAGCAAGCGGAAGTTACGTAAGCGGATTCCCGAGCTGACGGAGGCATTGCAAGGCCATCAAATGAATGACCACTACCGGTGGCTAATCAGTCAGAGTGTCGAGC
>Ga0315912_10000365_pt1 | contig 89544 bp, 59 predicted proteins | sample VfabasoilMG_FD_204469 | JGI IMG/M metagenome (GOLD analysis project Ga0315912, IMG submission 204469) | Garden soil microbial communities collected in Santa Monica, California, United States - V. faba soil | ecosystem: Environmental > Terrestrial > Soil > Garden | place: USA: California... | reverse complement strand
GACTGCGCCATCACGACGACCTTCGGTCAGTCCCGGCTCGTGCAATTCAATATCATCACGGACGAAGTGAGCAGCGACGAGCTGAGTCGCGTGTCTCGCGCGGCCTGAGACGAGGGCGCGGGCGCCTCGGGGAACGGCCTCACTCCGTCGGGGGGCGCTAGCGCCGGAGCGCACTGCGACCTACAAAAGACTGCGACCCACAAAAGACAACGCGGCTCCGTGGTGTCAACACGGGGCCGCGTTTGGTGTGATCGGGCCGTCCGAAAACGATCCGATCGGGCCCTGCGGGGCCAATATCCTGATTGCTGCGCCCAAATGACGCGCGCTCAGGACGCTCCTCTCGGTTTGTCAAAGGTCAATGATTTGCTTGCCTTCCTTTCTGGGGCAGGCCTTGCTGGGTCATACGGCCCAACAGGCAGATCGGACAGCCTTGCCATACGCAGTTCGTCAAACAGACAGCGCCCAACGCACTCTTTCCACGATCCGTCGACACGGTGCCAACACTCTATTGAACCACTCTGTTGAACACGGTGTCCTCACTCGGCGCCAGGCGCCTCTGCCGAATGCAGAGTTGCCAGACAGCTGTTGCCAAACAGCTCCTCAAACAGACGTTCAAACACCAACGCCAGGCGCTCTGCCAAACACGATTGCCGTACTCTAACCAACACGGACACTACCAACACAGCGCTGGACGCAGTCCGTCTGACCCGCTGCGCCGCACACGCCCTACTGGACGTGCTGCCGTACTAGCCGCCGTACGTGCCGTACCTCGACTCCCGTGACGCCCGCCGGGGTGTCACCACCGACCGCCTTCCCGAGTGGTCGCCCTCTCCGAGGGGAACGACCTGACAGCGTGCTCGACCTGCTGCGCGGTGTTGCCTCAGACACACCGCGCTCCGATAGAGATGCAGCTTCCGCAAGCAAACGTCAAGCTCGACTGCACGGCGGAAGCGGGCCGCAGAGTTAATTCGCCGGGCGCCCTGTCACTCTGACCGCCGATGTGGTTCGAGACTCGCAGCGCAACGTTAAATCGATCTGCGAATTCAAGCTGCGAATTCAAGCTGCGAAACGAGGAAGCCACAGCGGCGACCTCGAACACGCAGCGATCCTGCTAGCGGCGGTGATCCTCGAGCTCGACCACTGCGAGGTCCCGAATGACCCCGTACGTTGGTAGCTCCTCGAGCGTTGCCGCAGGCGCCAACGCCGCGAAGAACTCGGCCGCTCAGGGCTGGAAGCGCGCAGACTGGCTCGAGGAGCAGGCTTCGGTGCAGACGCGATCGGGGGAGAGCGGTGCGCCGATGTCGCCGTCCAGGGCGGAGCTCAGATCGAGCAGGTTCAACGTGCCCAGCGCAGAACGATAGGCGACGAGATCGGAGCGGCTCGACCACGAGAGCTCGGGAGCCGCCGCGGGCGATCCGCACCACTGCTGCCTGCTGCCGTCGGCGAAGCGCTCACTGCAAGCGTCATCGATGAGAGCGCTGTTGCTGAGCTCACGCAACGAATCCAGGCCCCGCTCCAGGTTCAGCAGGCGCAGCGAATTGCCCGCGCCGATCAACAGGAACGTTTCGTCCGGCGAGAAGGCGAGCGCGCCTGGCCGAATTCCGAACAGCGACGTGCGCAGCGCCAGCGAGAGTTGCGGCGCCCCGCGATCGAGGCGCACGACGTACAGGTCGTCGTCGGCGGCGATGGCAAACCAGCGCCCGCTGGGCGAGAAGGCACGCCGGCGGCCGCTCTGTCCGCCCGCACCAGAGAGCTCCACGCCGGGCACGACACCGAGCTCGGCCAGCGACGGGGGCTGCGGCAGCTCGAAGAACGACAGCAGGTTCAATGCACCACGCTCCTCGGCACAGGCGATCCGCTCTAGCCCGCTGGCCCAGCCGAGCAGCGTCGTACAACCGGGGGCAAGCAGGAACGGCAGAGGTGCGCTGGCGCTCGGGTCGAAGGCACGAAAGACCTCGAGCACACCGCCCCGGCCGAGCCCCACCCAGGCCCCCGACGGCGAGACCACCGCGCCCGGCGCGTGAGGGACGGCGAGCCGCCCGTCGCTCGGAAAAAACTGGTGCGCGCCCGTCTCGGGCTCGGCGACGAAGACTCCGCCCTCGCCCGCGAGCAGCTGAGCGCCCGCCGAGAAGTCCACCTCCGCATGCAGCGAGGCAGAGGCAAATCCAGCCGCGCCGAGCGCGGTCGTGAGCAAGCGCCGTCTCGCCGGAGCGATCGGATCGGGCGAGAGGAAGGCCACGCCGGAGCCGTCGAACCAGAGCAGCGGAGAATCGGGGCTGGACACCGCTTGGCTGTCCAGCTGCCGCACGCCGCGGAGGGGCACGCCGGGCGCAAACACGGATCTTTCGACCGCCGAGACGTCCACCCCACCGAGGAAGGTCTGCCCCGCGCGACTGAAGACCAGCGCCAGCGTGGCGGCGTCCTCGGACCAGGCATACGCGGCCACGGGCCCCCCAGCATCGATCGACTGCGTTTGCAGATCCGAGAGCCGAATCAGCTCGATGCGCAGCAAGCTCGCGTCCTGACCCAGGCGATAGGCGATGAAGCGACCATCCGGAGAGAACTGGAAGTCGACCACGGCATCCGAACCCGATGCAGCAGGCAAGGCCCGCCGCGCCTCCTCCGGCTGGCGCGCGAGCAGGCGGCCGTCGACCAATTGTAGGCGAGCCGGGCCCGGCTCGCTAGCGACATAGGCCAGCCAACACTTGTCCCGAGTCTGGACCGCAAAGCTTTTCCGAACGGTGCGCGCATCGGCGTCCGTCACGGCCACGGCCAGCACGCCGTCGGCCTCGGCAATGCCGTAGATCGTCGCCGACTCGGGATCCAGATGTAGCCCGCCAGAGGCCTCGAGCTCGCTCCAGACGTACGGAGGCGTTCCCCCCTCGACGCCGAGCGGTTCGCTGTACGCGTTGCCGCGGCATGCAGAAGGCAGGGTGTCGTCGAGAGTCCGCTGCTCGAGCTCGATCGTCGGACATTGATCGCTGCTCAGCGGCTCGACCCAGGCCTCCAGCTCCACGCCGCCCGACGCACAATGCGTATCGCTCACGCCCAGAACGACCTGGAACGGCGCGAGCTCATCCTTCGGCGCCCGGACCTCTCCAGACAGCGTCGAGCCGTGGATGCCGAGCCCCAGCTCGGCGAGCCTTTCGGGCGAACCGGACTCTGGCGGCACGCGAGCCGACCAGACGTACTCGTCGGGCTGCCCTCCTTCGGCGAGCAGCGGGGCAGCGTAGCCCGCGCCCACACACAGGACCGGCAAGCGCTCGCTGACGATGCGCGGGCTCTCGTAGACGAGCACGGCCGCGGACGTGGCACGTTGTCCGGCAGCGTCCTCGACTTCGACGAGCAGCGGCCCCGGCTCACCCGGCACGCCGAACACCTCGAACGCCGTGCTCGCTGCCGATCCAGAGCTCTCGGCCCCGGCGCTCTCCGAGGCCTGCACCCCCGACGGCGCCTGCACGACGCGCCACAGGTACGGGCCCACGCCGCCGCTGACTCGAAACGTACGGCGCAATTCGGAGCCGGTGCACGCGCTCTCCGCGCCGCTCGCCAGGCTCTCGACGGCGAGCTCCGCCGGATCGGTCGGCGCGCCCGCCGCACCCGCCGCGTCGGCCCCAGGCTCGCCGCCCGCGCCCCCGGCCCCGGACGTTCCAGCTGCAGCGTCTTCGGGCGGGCTCATCTGCGGGCTCGAGCCGCCGTGCCCTGAGCCTGCGTCCAGGTCGGGGGTGGCGTCCGGAGCGGACGGCCCGCCTGGCTGGTTGGGCTCCAACCTTTCGCTCAAACAGGGCGTCGACGTACCCTCGGGCACGCACAGCTGGCTGGCCGCTTGGCACTCGAACCCGCTGGGGCACGCCCCGTTGGCCCCACATTCGAGCCGGCACGCCTCCGGCGCGGGAAAGCCGCACGCCGCCAGCGCTACCCAGAACCCGGCAGCGCAGACTCCGGAGGCAGCGAGCCCGGAGACGCCGACCGCCCTGCGCCGGGCCGCGCTCCGCCGGGCTCCCTGGGGCCCGCTCCCCGTTAACCTTCGAGCTGCGACCACGAACATCTATCCCTGTCGCAGTGCGCTGAAGCGGCGTAGGCTCGCCACTCTTCGAATCCATCGCAATCTACCGAGACTGAGCGTGGTCGGCAAGAGCCCTAAATCCAAAGCGGATCCCGCTGCCAACACCATGCTGAGCCCGGCGCCGCCCGAGTACGGCAAGGGGGAGGACGCCGTCGCGGGCGCAGAGGCTGCGGAGGACGCGTCGGAAGAGGCCGCACGGGCAGAGTCCGCGGGAACGCGGGCCGGCGATCGCCAACCCGGTGCTCGCTCGTCGCAGCGAGTGATCCAGGGCGCGAGCACGGCCGGGCCCGATGTGAAACACATCGACGACGAGATCCTGGAGTACCTGGGTCGCCAGCTCCCCGAGGCGGATCTGGCGCGCATCGATGCGCATCTGGACGCCTGCAACGACTGTCGCGAGCTGATGCACCACGTGGTGCAAGGCATGGCTCAGTCTTCGCAGGCGGATGACGATGATCTGGCCGACTCTGGCTCCACCTTCAAGCCCGGCAGCGTGATCAACGCTCGCTACCGGATCCGGCACTTCGTCGGCAGAGGCGGGATGGGCGAGGTCTACGAGGCGTTCGATCAATTGATGGACCGGCGCATCGCCTTGAAGACCGTGCTGTGTACGGTCGCCGATCGGCCCCGTGCAGCGCGCCGGCTCAAGGAGGAGGTGCGCAACGCGCAGCGCGTCGGTCACCCCCACGTGTGCCGCATCAACGATCTGCAGGAGCACCAGCAAGACGGCTTCGGACCTCCCCTGCCCTTCATCACCATGGAGTTCGTCGATGGCGAGCGGCTGGGCCATCGCTTGCTGGCAGGGCCGCTGCCGCTCGAAGACGTGCGCAGGATCGCGCTGCAGCTGCTCGCGGGGCTCGAAGCGGCGCACCAGCGCGGGGTCTTGCACCTGGACTTCAAGAGCGACAACGTCATGTTGCGGCGCAATGCCGTGACGCCCGACGCCGTGATCATGGACTTTGGTCTGTCGCGGATCCAGGGCCAGCAGTCGCGCATGCGCACGAGCGAGCGGCGTCAGTTCGCAGGCACGTTGCCGTACATGTCGGTCGAGCAGCTCGAGTGCCGCGATGATCTCGGGCCCGCTACCGACGTGTACGCGTTTGGCATCGTGCTCTACGAGATGCTCACGCGCGCCCTGCCCTTCGAAGGGGACTCGCTCGGCGCCGTGCTCTTGAAGCAGTTGAAAGAGCGCGCCAAACCGCCCAGTCGGCATGTGCCGGGCCTGGCTCTGGCGCTCGATCGCTTCGTCCTCAAGTGTCTGCACAGCAACCCGCGCTTGCGCTACGCCGACGCGGGGCAGGCCCTGCGGGCCCTGAAGGCCATCGGCCCCTCCTGGTCGCAGCCGAAAGGGCTGCGCCGGCACTGGAAGACGGCCCTGTCCATCGGCGTCGGCGTGGGTCTCGCCGCGCTGATCGCGACCTCGGCACTGCGGCGCGCGCCCGCGCCCGATACGCTGTCCCCGACCTCGGGCCTCGTCGCCGTGCCACCGCCAGCGCCGAATCTGGAGCAGCACAGCCAAGCGCTGACACCGGCTCCCGCGTTGCCCGCGGCGCCTTCGCCAGCACCGGCGCCTGCCGCCGCGCCCGTAGAGTCGCCTGCTCCGGCGGCGCACGCTGGTGCGGCGGCGCCGGCTGCCCAGCGCCGGCGGGTCACGAACACGTCCGAGGCTCGGACGGCGTCGAAGCCGCCGGCAGTCCCCGCCGCCGTGGCGAGCGGCCCGTCCCACGCCGACGCGACGGAGGAGACGGAGACGGAGACGGAGGCCGCCGCAACCCCGGCGGAGGACACCAGCTGGAAGCCCGCGAAAGTGCCCAAGCGGCTCGGTGTGCCCGCCGGCTCCCCCGCCAGCGGCGCGCCCTAGTACCCCGCACCCTCCTAGTCGCGCGGTGGCCGCCGAGCGCCGGGCTCAGAAGCGGCCCTGAACCTCCAGCGTGGGACCGCCTGCGCCCGAAACACCGACGGAGGCCGCCGCCCGGGAGTCGAGCCACCACACGGTCAGGCCCATGCCCAGCAGGCCGCCCGATGCCACCGCAAAACCTTGCCAGAGAGCCTGGTAGCTGGGGCCTTGCTCCTCACACTGCTCGATGAAGCTCTGGTCGTACACGCGCGGCTGCGCGCAATCGTGGGCGGTTTGCGCCGCCAAGATCCCGAACACCACGCTGCCCAGCGCGGCGGCTCCGGACAAGACGAACGACCCCAGCATCAGCTCGGTGTGCGGCCGCGGCGCTGCCGTCGCGGTCCCGGACTCGGGCGCGGGGACGGCGGCTCGGCTCGGGCTGGACGCGGCAGGCGGCGCCGGATCGCTGGCGCCCGTCGGTGCAGGGGCGGCGGATAGCGCCGCCGTGACGGGGGCCGCGGGCACGCCGCCGCTCTCGCCGCAGCGGCTCTCCACCTCTTCGAGGGCCGCCGTGACTTCCGCGATGTGCTCTCCCTGGGGCGCCAACTCTCGATACTTCCGGTAGTGCGCCAGCGCCTGCTCGCAATGGCCCAGCCCGTGCTCGACCGCTCCGAGACTAAAGGCGCAGTCAGGCCGCTCCGAGCCCGAGCACGCGGGCCCCAGAACACCGAGCGCGCCTTCGAGATCGCCGCCGACGAAGCGCCGGTCCGCGTCGAGCAGCGCAGCATCGAGCGCCGCGACGTCACTCGGCGCCGGAACGGGCGGGCCCGCCGCGGGCGGGTCGGGGTCGGCAGCCCGCGCCGTCCCGCAAGGAACGCCCGCGGCAGCGAGCACGAGGGGCCAGATCCATTTCATCGCCATTGGCCTCGCCGCTCGCTCGTTCCGCAACATCGTGCCCTGAGCGCCAGCGCCTGACAAGCGGCTCCGCCGGTCATCGAGCCGCAGGACGCGGAAGCCAGGCCCTGAAAAGCCAAGGCCAAAGGGCCTGCGTCTCGACTATGCTCGACGCCGTCCCCATGACTGTCCCCGCACGAACTCCCCGCACCGAACTGTCCGCGTTCCGGCAAACGGCCTCGACTCTGGTCGCCGCCATGACCCTGGAGGAAAAAGCTTCGCTCTGTTCCGGGCGAGACTTCTGGACCACCAAGGCGATCGAACGCCTCGGTCTAGGCTCGATCTTTTTGACCGATGGCCCCCACGGCGTACGCAAAGCCGAGGGGACCGACTTTACCAACAGCGCGCCCGCCACCTGCTTTCCGACGGCATCGGCTCTGGCCTGCTCGTGGGACGTGGAGCTCGCGGCCGAGGTGGGCGCGGCCCTGGGGCAAGAGGCCCAGGCGCTCGGCGTGCAGATCCTGCTCGGCCCCGGCGTGAACATGAAGCGCTCGCCGCTGTGCGGCCGCAACTTCGAGTATTTTTCCGAAGACCCGCGGCTCTCGGGGCGCCTCGCTGCTGCGCACGTTCGGGGCGTGCAAAGCCAGGGGGTCGGCGCCTGTCTCAAACACTTCGCCGCCAACAATCAAGAGTTCGAGCGCACCACCACCAACTCCAGCGTCGATGAACGCACGCTGCACGAGATCTACCTGACGGCATTCGAGATCGCCGTGCGCGAGGCCGCACCGTGGACGGTGATGTGCGCGTACAACAAGCTCAATGGCACCTTCGCCTCGGAGCACCGCGAGCTCTTGCACGGTGTGCTGAAAGAGCGCTGGGGGTTCGAGGGCCTGGTGGTGTCCGACTGGGGCGCCGTGCAGGATCGCGTGGCGGGCGTGCTCGCCGGGCTGCACCTCGAGATGCCGTCTTCGCTCGGCCAGAACGACCGGCGCATCGTGCTCGCCGTGCAGAGCGGCGCTCTGCCGGAGGCGCGCCTGGACGAGCTGGTGACGGAGCTCGTGAGCGTGACCTTGTGTGCGCTCGGCCGGCGCAAGCCAGCGAGCAGCTACGATGCCAAGGCCCACCACGCCCTGGCCAAGCGCGTCGCGGGGGAGAGCCTGGTGCTGCTCCAGAACCAGCACTGCTTGCCGCTCGACCCGAAGCGGCCGCTGCGCGTCGCGCTGCTCGGACAGTTCGCCAAAGCGCCGCGCTACCAGGGCGCCGGCAGCTCGCAGGTCAAACCGACGCAGCTTTCGGACGTGTACTCCGCCTTGATGGCGCTGACCGATGGCGTGTGGCAGACGAGCTACGCGCCTGGCTACCTCCCCGACGGCAGCACCACGGACGCGCTGCTCGACGACGCTGCGCGCAAGGCCAAGGCCGCCGACGTCGCACTGGTGTTTGCCGGTTTGCCGGACAGCTACGAGTCGGAGGGCTTCGATCGCAAGAACCTGTCGCTGCCCGAAGGGCACGATCGATTGATCCAGGCCGTGGCCGGAGCGCAACCGGAAGTGGCCGTGGTGCTGATGAACGGCTCGGCGGTGGCGATGCCGTGGGCCTCGCGAGTGAAGGCCATTCTCGAAGCGTGGCTCGCCGGTCAAGCCGGCGGGGAAGCGATCGCCGATGCGCTGGTGGGGCGGCTCAATCCTTCGGGCAAGCTGAGCGAGACGTTTCCGGCGCGGCTCGAGGACACCCCCGCGTTTCTCGATTTCCCCGGGCAAGCCGGCGAAGCGCGCTACGGCGAGCGCTGCTTCATCGGCTACCGCTCCTATGATCAGCGCGGCATTGCGCCGCTGTTCCCCTTCGGCCACGGTCTGAGCTACACGACGTTCGCCCACTCCGGGCTGCTGCTCGAGCCAGCCTCGGCCTCGGAGGCCGAGCGCGGCGTGCTCTACACGGCCACCGTCACGGTCAAGAACACGGGCTCGCGCCCCGGCAAAGAGGTCGTGCAGCTGTACGTGGGTGAGCAAAACAGTCGCCTCTTGCGCCCCCCCAAGGAGCTCCGCCACTTCGCCAAGGTCGCGCTCGAAGCGGGGCAGTCGCGCCAGGTGCGCTTCGAGCTCGTGGCGCGCGATTTCAGCTACTATGACGCGCGCCTGCACGACTGGGTGATCGACTCGGGCGTGTTCCAGATCCTGGTCGGTGGCTCCTCTCGCGGCGCGTTGCTCAGCGAAACCATCAAGCTCAAAGCGGAGCGTGCCTACCCGCCCCTCACGCGCGAGTCGATGCTCAAGGAGTTTGCCGAACACCCCCAGACCAAGGCGAGCTATCGCCCGCTCCTGGAGCGGCTGATCGCGTTGTTCTCCGGCACCACCGACGGTGCCACGGAAACCCCCGAGCAGCGCAAGGCGCGCGAGATGGCGGAGGCCTTCCTGAGCGAGCTGCCGGTCTGGAAACTGCCACTGTTGTCGCAGGGCAAATTCACCGAGGCCGAGCTCGAGCGTTGGCTCGAGCAAGCCGGCGTCACGGCGAGCTGAAGCGAGCGGATTCACCCACCCGATGGAGGCGCCCCTGGCACACGACAGCGTTTCGGAACAGCACGGCAACGGGCGCGACACGGCGGCGCTGCGCGATGCCTTCGGCGGTAGGATGCAGCTCGGCTGCGCGCTGGGCGGACGCCTGCCGGACGCGCTGACCACAGAGGAGCGCGAGCTGTTGCTGCGCCACTTCGGCGTGCTGACGCCGGAGAACTGCATGAAGCCCGGCCCGATCCACCCCACGCCGGACACCTTTCACTTCGAGGAGGCAGACCGGCTGGTCGCGTTTGCCGACGCCTACGGCCTGCGCGTGGTCGGCCATTGCCTGGCCTGGCACCAGCAGTGCCCCGACTGGTTCTATGCCGGTCGCAGCCGCGGCGAGTCGCTGACGCAGCTCGAGTCTCACATCGCCCAGGTCGCGGGGCGCTATCGCGGCAAATTGCAGGGCTGGGACGTGGTCAACGAGGCGGTCGCCGACCGCGGGGAGGGCCTGCGGGCCACACCGGCGCTGCAGGCGATCGGACCCGACTACGTGCTGCGGGCCTTTGAGTTCGCGCAGGCGGCCGACCCCCAGGCGGAGCTGTATTACAACGACTTCAACATCGAAGAGCCGGGCAAGCGCGACCGCACGTTGCGGCTGCTCGAGCAGCTGAAGAGCGCGGGAGCGCGCATCGACGGGGTGGGGATTCAGGGTCACTGGCAGCTCGATCAGGTGCCGTTTGAGCAACTGAAGAGCGCGATCCAGGCCTATCGGCGGCTCGACTTGAAGGTGATGATCACGGAGCTGGACATCGACGTGGTCGAGCGCCCCGACTGCGGCGCGGACGTCTCCGTACTGCGCGCCTATACCCTGGAGGAGGACGTCTATCGCGAGGGCTGCCCCGCTGCCGTGCTGGCGCGCCAGGCGGAGCAATACGCCCGGCTGTTCGAGATCTTCATGGAGGAGGCCGTGTCGCGCGTCAGCTTCTGGGGCCTCCACGACGGCCGCACCTGGCTCAACTCCTGGCCCGGAAAGCGCACGAACCATCCGCTGCTCTTTGATCGCGATGGTCGCCCCAAGCCCGCGTACCAGGCGGTACTCGCCGCCGCTGCGCAGCGCCGCACCGAGGCCGAGCGGCGCTAGCCCCCCCCGACGCCTCGGCTCAGGCCTTGGGCGGCGTCGAGAGCTGGGGCAAGAGCGAGCGCCGGGGCGCGAAGGAGAAGGCCGGCGACGCGCCGACCTTGTCCGACAGCTGCAGCGCGATCAGCGCGGCAAAGGATTCGTAAATGGCGACGTCGCGCGCGGTCAGACTGAGCAGCACTGCGCCCAACGCACGCTGGGAATGGACCAGATTGCGCACGACCAGCGGGTACTCGCGCCGAATGCGCAGCTGGGACCCCGGCAGGAGCGCGTGATTCGGGAAGAGCTCCCCCACCCAGCGCTCTACCTGGGGCTCGACCTGACTGAAGGCGAACACCAGGCGCGAGGTGCCCGGCGCCAGCTCCTCGATGCGCGAGACGTAACACGTGTGGATGCCGAGGCGCGTCAGCTCCGTCTGCAAATGAGTCCAGAACTCGGGCTGGGTCACGACGCGCGCCAGGCGCTCCAGCGCATTGAGCACGGAGTAGAGCGTGCCGGTGGTGGTCAGGCGGCGATTGACCTCCAGCCGTTCGAGCGCCGCCCCCGCCAACGAGCGCGCTTCGTGCATGATGTCCTCGAGCCGGCGCGTGGCGTCGGGGTCCGAGATGTGCGCCAGCACCTGCTGGCGAAAGCTGGCCAGCACCTGCTGGCAGAGCTCGAGCGTGTTGCGCTCCCTGGCTTGCCGGAGCAGCAGCGTCTGCACCAGGTTGAGCAGCGCGCGCCCGTCCGCCACCCGCAGGTCCTCCAGGAGCGCCATCAGCCAGCGCTCCTCCCAGCCCGCACCCGCCGCGGACATCTGCCCCTTCGCGGCGCGCGAGAGCGCGGCACAGATCATCAGCCTCTGTTCGAACAGCACCGTGCTGGCGCTGGCGCTGCGGGCGCGCCGCTTCGGAGCGTCCCCGGGGCGCTCGTCGGCGCCGACACATCCGCAAGAGCCGCGCACGACCAGCGCCGAGGGCAGTTTTTCCACGCGCGGGACGTCCACGCCGTCGAGCGATTGCAAGAGCGACCTGCCAGCGGCGTAGCCGAGGTCTAGCACCGGCTGATCGACGGTGGTGAGCGGCGGCGTGAGGTAGCGACCTCGATCCAGCCCGTCGAAGCCGGTGACGAGGAGATCCTCGGGCACGCGCCGGTTCCTCTCGTTCAGCTCCAGCACGGCGCCCTCGGCGCTCAGGTCGTTTGCACACAGGATGGCGTCGAGCTCGTCCGGATTGAGCCCGCGGCGATCGAAGAGCTCTGCGATCCCCGCGGCCCCGCTCTCGATCTGAAAGCCCTGCCGGGTGACGTGGCTCTCGCCCAGCTCGATCCCGAAGCGGGCCAGCGTTTCCCGGCAGGCCGAGATGCGCTCTTCCGACTCGATGCTCGCCGCCGGCCCCCCGATCATGGCAAAGCGCTTGCACTCGTGCACCTGCACGAGGTGCTCGCACAGCGCAATCAGACCCGCACGGTTATCGACACCCAGGCTGGTCGCAAAATCCACCGGTAGCCCGATGCTCACGACCGGCACGTCCAGGCTTTTCAGGATGCGACCACAGGCGTCGGCCCCGAGCGCACCCACGAGGCCCCCCGTCAGCGCGACGACGCCGTCGACCACCGGCTGGCGCGCGCTGGCGTACACGGCATTGTTGGCATCGACGAGCGGCTCATCGGTAAACTCGCCACCAAAATAGACGATCAGATTGGCGCCGCGCTGCGCCGCCGCGCGCGCCACGCCCTGGATGATGTCCCCTTGATAGCCGATGGCGAGCCAGTCGACGAGCAGACCAATGCTGGGGCAAGATGCCGTGGTCAGCTTCAGGGCGGACGGGCGAGTCGACGTTTCTGACCTGTCGGGCACCAGCTTGGCGAGCAGCATATCGTCGGGCTCGCGGGGAAGAAAGCGCTGCCTGAGGCGCGGAGCAGATTGTTTTCCGGGTCGCTCGTGCGTGTTACGCTCGAGTATGGGTCGAGGCTTTGCTCGCTGGGCCAGCCTGTCGCTGCTCGGGTGCGCCGGGGTCTTGCCTGGCGTAGGCTGTACCTCCCCTGCCGCCGGAGGCACGATCGCACACGCGTACGGCGTCGCCTGGGCGCATTTTCTGGAGCTCGATCGCCTGCACGTCCTGCGCTCGGCGGTCTTGCACGAGATGGGGCACGCGCTCGGGCTGGAGCACACCGATGCCGGGCTGATGCGTTCGCGCTTGCCCGTTTGCTATTTCATCGATCCGGGGGACGCACGAGATCGTTTCGATCCCACGGCGCCGAGCGACGCGGCCCAGCGCTTCGAGTGCCTGGAGGGCGTCCGGCCCCCGCAGCTCTCCGCGCCTCAACGCGCCAAACTGGACGCCTACCGGAGCTTTGGCACGGGCTGGTCGATCGCCAGGCAGATCTGAGGACGCCCGCGGCACCCCCGCGCTCTAGGAGCCGTCAGGATTCACGGCGCCTGGAATTGGATGGCCGGGCCTCCACCACACGGCCATGCGCGACCCCTCGGTGCGCCGAGCGTCGCGGGCTTCAGTCGACGCGGCCCGGCGCGGGGCGCGTCGCGCGCTCGGGATCGCGGCGTTGGTCGCCTCGATCGCGCGGGGCACTGCGCGGGGGATTGCGCGGCTCGTTCGGGCGCGCGGCTGCCGGGTGAGTGCGATCGGGGGGCGGCTGGGGGTGCGCGGGCCGCGCAGCGCCATTGCCCTGCAGCGCAGCGCCGTCTTGCCGAGCCTTGGGCCTGCGCCGGCGCCGCCGCCGCGCGGGAGCCTGCGAGGGCCCCGCGTCGGTCGAGGCAGTGGCGCGCGGATTCGGCGCAGCGGCGCGCGGAGGGGCCGGCTCGTGCACGGCCGGCGCAGCGGCGCGGGGGGCTGGCGCAGGCGGTACGGGCGGCGCGGGGCGCGGCGGCGGGGGCACCATGCGCGGTGGCGCAGCGATGGCGCGGATGGGTGCGGCGATGGCGCGTGCGGCGGCGCGCGGATCGGGCGCCCTCGGACCACGCGGGTCGGGCGCTCTCGGGACCCGCAGGTCAGGTCTCGGACCGCGTGCGTCGGGCGCTCTCGGGACCCGCAGGTCAGGTCTCGCTGCGCGTGCGTCGGGCGCCCTCGGACCCCGCAGGTCAGGTCTCTCTGCGCGTGCGTCGGGCGTTCTCGGCGTACCCGGCGCGGCACCCCGTGCAGCCCGCGGCTCCACGATGACCTCGACCCGGCGCGGCTTGGCCGGGATGGCACTGGTATCCCGCCCCAGCGCCGTGCGGCGCCGGCGTTCGTCCTCGTTGACGTCGCCGATGAACTCCATGAGTGCGTCGACGTTGGCCTTCTTCTGCGAGCCGCGATATTGCCCGCGCAAGACCGTCTCCGGTGTCAGGCGGTTGCTCTCGTAGAGCGCCCACATCTCTTCCGCGTAGGGCACGCGCGGCCCGTTGGGCACGAAGCGCGCATAGAAGCGGTGCAGGTTGTCCACGTCGCGGATCAAGAGCTTGCGTGCGTTCTGATTCTTGGACGGGTCGACGGACTGCGGAAAATCGATGATCACGGGCCCGTCGGCACCGAGCAGCACGTTGAAGTCCGAGAGATCGCCGTGCACGACGCCGGCACACAACATGCGCACGACATCCTGGACGAGCCGGTCGTAGACGGCCTTGGCCTCCTGGGGCGTAAAATCGATCTCGCCGAGCCGCGCTGCGGGCTGACCGTTCCCATCCGTCACGAGCTCCATGATGAGCACGCTGTCGATGAAGTTGTACGGCTCCGGCACGCGCACGCCGGCCGCGCGCAGCCGATAGATCATGTCGACCTCGGTGGAGCGCCAGGCGGCCTCATCCTGATCGCGACCGTGCTGAGAGCGCTTGTTGATGGCGCGCTGATCGCGGGTATTGCGAACCTTCCGCCCCTCCGTGTAGTCCGCGCGATGTTTGAAGGTGCGGTTGTCCGCCTCCTTGTAGATCTTGGCGACGCACTCGTTGCCCCCGGCCTCCACGAGGTAGATTTGAGCTTCCTTCCCGCTCATCAGCGGACGCACGACTCGTTCGATGACGCCCTGGTCGACCAGGGAAGAAAGCACATCCGGGATCCGCATCACCGCGTGCCGTAGCAGATCTGGTGCAACTCGTCCCGCCGAGCGAGCTGCAACCTTGGCCAACGGGCCGCTTTGACTTCCAGCGTGACAGCTTCCCGGGTGACAGACCGCAGTCCGCGTGCCACATCCGCGGACATGCGGAAGTCCGATCGCTCTCAGGAAGCTGCCCCGCCCGTGGCCCAGGGCCGAGAGTGGATCTCGCGCACCGTCCGGCGGCGCGGGGAGCACAATCGAGATGAGACGCTGAAGAAGCTCGCCAAGGAGCTGGTCGCGCTCAAGCCGCGGCAGATCGAGCGCCTGCAGCTCGATGCCGAGTTGCTCGAGAGCGTCACCCACTGCCAGTCGCTGGAGGATCCCAAGGCGAGAAACCGCCAGATCGGGGTCGTGCGCCAACAGCTGCGCTCCCAGGGCGACGCCGCCCTGGCTCTGTCAGATCGCATCGCCGGGCTGAAGGGCGCAGGCGCTGGGGCATCTCCGACGGCACCGCCGCCTGTCCCCGAACCGCTGCCGGAGACCAACCCGGTGCTCGCGAGCTGGGTCGAGCGCCTGGCGGAGGAAGGGGATACCGCCCTGGACGAGTTCCTGACGTTGCATCCCGGCGCGGACCGCCAGGGGCTGCGGCAAGCCGCGCGGACGTTCGCCAAGGCCAGGCTCGGCGGTGCCGCGAGAGCCGCCGCGCTGCGTGCCGAAGCGCGCCTGCGCGAAGCGCTCGAAGCCTGGTTGTAGCGGGAGTGCTGACAGCGGCGCGTCACGCCTCGTCGCGCTCTCCCGCAACGGGCACCAGCTGTTGCAAGTGCAGCTCCTCGAGATCGAGCTCCTCTTCGAGTCGCTGAAAAGCGGTATCGCCGATCGTGCCGTCCGTCCGCAAGGCGACGAGCCGGTGGCGTTTGGCCGAGACCGCCGTGCGCACGGTGACGGCGTCGACGTCCGCCAGGGGAAGCTCGCTCGCGGCGTGCGGGCGAGGCACGTCGCCGTCCGCCGTCAGTTCCGCTTCGCGACGCCGGAGCATGAGCTCGTATCTGCGGTGCAGCAGCTCGCCGAGCTCCTCGCCCTGGCGCTCGACGGTCGTGGTGAGCGCGGCGCGCAGGGTCTCGACGCGGGCGTGCCGCACCTCGCGCTCCACCGAGCCATCGTCCACCAAGCCCAGCCGATTGATCAGGGGACGGAGCGTCATGCCCTGAATCACGAGCGTCCCCAGCGTGACGCAGAAGGCGACGAACACGACCAGGTCGCGGTAAGGAAACGCGGAGCCGTCGTGCGCCTCCATCGGCAACGCCAGTGCTGCGGCGAGCGTCACGATACCTCGCATGCCACACCAGCCGATCAGAGCGGCGGCGCGCGAGGACAGCGCCATCGTGTCGTGGGGCGCCTCGCATTGGGCCAGACGCCAGCGCAATCGACCCACGGTGGCGGCCAGCGACACCCAGAGGATGCGCGCCACGATCGTGGTGGCACACACGACACCGCCGATCACCACATACTCGGCGACGGTACGTGCATCGATCCGACCGAGGATCGCCTTTAGCTGGAACCCGACCAGAATGAACGCCAGCACGTTCAGCACGAACACCGCGACCGTCCAGACCGCATAGGTCGGGACGCGCATGCGTGCTGGGGTGCGTTCTGCCGCACGACGCGAGGTCGCCATGGCGAACACGACCACCGTCAGGATGCCGGAGAGGCCGAGCCGCTCCGCGAGCGTCCAGACCGCGAACGTGCCGCAAAACTGCACGATGACTGCGATGGAGACGTCATGGATCTGCCCCGTCACCGCGAGTAGCAGGCGCGAGAGCACGATTCCGAGCACGCCGCTGCCGAGCGTGACGACGAGCAAGAGCGGCACCGCGCTCGCGACCGAGAGCGGCGCACCCGCGAGCGCGACACCGACCGCCAGACGATAGACCAACAGCGCGCTGGCATCGTTGAATAGGCTCTCGCCCTCCAGGATCACCAGCAAGCGCTGCGGCGGGCGCAGTTGTTTGAGCACGGCGGTGGCAGCGGCTGCGTCCGGCGGCGCCACGATGGCGCCGAGCGCGACAGCGACGGCCCAGGGCAGCTGAGGCACGAGCAGGCGGGCGACCACGGCCACCACGACGATGGTGAGCGCCACCGCGCCCAGCGCGAGGCCCGTGACGCTGCGCCAGTTGGCGCGCAGGTCGCGCGGCGACGCATCGAACGCCGCGTCCAAGAGCACGGGCGCCACGAACAGCGTCAGCGCGAGCTCGGGATCGAGCACCAGCGTCGGCGTGCCCGGAACCAGGGCCAAGATCGCGCCGGCCAGCGCCAGCATCGCGGGATACGGAGTCCCGATGCGCCGCGACAGGGCGGCCAGCCCCGCGCCGGCGAGCAGCAGCGCCATCACGACTTCGAAGACAAACATGCTGGGCTCAGGACAAAGGAAACAGTTCGCTCAGCACGTGGCGGCGCCCGTGCGCACCGCGATCCATACACCGTTTTGCCGGCCCTAGTCCCCCCAATACTACGTGCTCACCTGCGGGCGCGCGCGGCGTTCACTCCTTTGCCTTCATCGTGGAAAGCGCCTGCGCCAGCGCGTCGGTCGCACGCCGGGCGGCATCCGCTTCACCATGCCCGGCGAGTACCTCGGTCAGCTGGCGCAGTTGTCCAGGCGTCAGACCTACGCGCATGCTGGCGCCCATGTGCGAGCGCAATTGCGACTCCGCGCCGGGCGTCGCCGCCAGTGCGCCGACCGTGGCGAGCTCGCGGCTTTGCCAGTCGAGATTGTCACGTTCGAAGATGTCGCCGAACAAATGCGCCTGCAAAAACTGATTGATGATCGGCGCGAAGTCGAAGAGCGGGCCCTGAACCGGCGCGCCAGAAATCTTCGTCTGGTTGGCTGTACCGACGGCGACCAACTCCTTCCCCGTGGCAGTGGCTCGGCTCGGCTCACGTCCGAGCGCGTCCTGGATTCCGCGCTGCTTGCGGGCCTCCGTCACCTTCATCAGCTCTCCCAACGCGTTGAGGCTGCGCGGAAAGCCGACGTAGGCATAGAGCTGCACCAGAACCTCCTTGGCCTCGCTGACAGTCAGGCCGGCGTCCAGCCCCTGGTGCAAGGCAGCGCTCAGTTTGGGCATGTCGCTCACTGCCGTGCAGGAGGCGATCAGCAAAATGGCCTGCTGTTTGGCGGAAAGAGTTGCCTCGCTGGTCATCATCATCTCGTGCCCTTGGGTTTGGGCAGCGGCAGCGCCGACTGCATTGTATTGCTCAGCGGTCACCTGCTCCAGCCAGGTCACGCTCTTGCCATCCACAGAGCCGGTCACGGCCAGGTGGACCAGCTCGCTCGCCGGCGTGGCACCGTGCCAATGCTTGACACCCGGCGGACACCACACCACGTCACCGGGGCGGATTTCCTGCGCTGGCTTGCCCCACTCCTGCGTCAGCCCCACGCCGGACGTCACCACCAGGCGTTGCCCCGCGGGATGGGTATGCCAGGCGGAGCGCGCGCCCGGCTCAAACGTCACATAGGCGCCCGATGCCCTGATGTCCTCAGTGATGGAGAACAGTGGATCGACACGCACCCGCCCCGTGAAGAAGTCCATCGAGCCGACTGTGGGAGGCTGGGTGCCTGCGCGCAGGATCTGCTGCGCGGCGACCGGCGCATGGACATCGCTGGGGGCCGTTGCACAGGAGGTGAAGGGGGCCGCTGCGCAAACCGCCGCGGCCAAGAGGGACGTGCCCTGGGGTTTGGCTCGAGTGCCCTTCATGGTGGCGCGCCTCCATCGAGATGCTTCTCAGCCAGAAACTTCGACAGCAGGTCCGCGACCTGGACATTGTTCGTGTCCGAGAATGCAAAATGCGTGTTCCCGCGGATGCCGACCTCCGGCAGGTGAACCAGAGTGGCGTCTCCGCCGTGGCGATTGACCGTGTCACGGAACAGACGCGCCATCGCGATGCGCACCCGCCAGTTGTCTAATCCGGGAACCGCTGACGGCTGTTCGGGGATGTTGTCGCCGAAATAGAGAACGATTGGGATCTTCGTCAGCGGCATGAACAGCTCCAGCGGCACGCCGACCCCCTCGAGCGGCCCGGTGAGACAAGGCATTGCGGGTGGAACTTCCCCCTCCGGAAACACGAAACCGCTGCCGGGCTCATACGAGACGACGGCGCGAACGTTCGGACTCTTCATCGCGGCGTACCAGCCCGGGCCGCCTCCCTGCGAGTGAGTGACGAGCACGCCAGGGCCGATCTTGGCGAACAACGCGGACACAGCGTTCGAGATCACCCCGACGTCAAAGGGCCCCGTGTTGGGCGTCATCGAGCGGAAAAACTGGTTCAGAGCGCCGGGGTCGCGCGAGAACTGGACGCCCGGAAAAAAGGCCGGCCAGACGCCAAAGCGGAACATGCCGTACCAGATCTGGTCGTCTGGCGTTGCGGTGACGTTGAGCGGCACGGTGCTCCGGCCAGCGTTGCCCCGGCGTGGCTGATCGAGCAGATACACCGGGAAGCGGCGACGCAGGAAGATGGTCTGGAACCCTTCGCGACCATCCGGCGTCGTCTCCCATGTCTTCGAGAACTGTCCGGCGCCGTGCAAGAAGACGAGCGGCAGCGCACGGGCCTGGACCGGGACCTGGTAGAAGACATACGCGTGATCGCCATGGAGCGTCGCGCCGTCGCTCGATGGCTTGTACGGATCGAACGTACCGGGGCTCGTGACGACGGCCCCGCCGACGGCAAAGCTGCCCTGATCCGCCAGCACCAGCGCCGAAAGGTCCCTCGACGCCGGCGCATCGCTGCTGAGCCCTCTCGCGCAGGCGCTTGCCGCGAGGAACGGCGCGAGCCACCAGAGCCGGCGCCACCCGGCAGAGGATCGCTTTCGCATCCCGCTCACGCCCCGATCGTCCTGGCAAAAAACCTGGTCAGCTCATGCACGGCGGCGTCCACATACTTCGGCACCCAATACGTCTCGATGTGCGTGGCGCCGTCAATCTTGAACAGCTGCTTGTCCTCCACGCCCGTGGCCCTGGCGAATGCGTCCTCGGTCATGTAGAGACTGTCGGCTTTGCTGCCCGCGATCATCAGTAGTGGCTGGTCGAGCAGCTGGAGCTGGTCGGTGGCATCCCAGCGCATCAGGTCCAGCAAGCTGCTCATGGTATACTTGAAGGTCGAGCCGGGATGCGCGTACTTCTTCCAGTAGTACTCGTACCCCTGCCGATAGAGCTCAAACGGCAGTGCAGCGATCTGCTCATCTGTCAGATTGGCATCGCCCGCATAGAGAACTTCCCCGCCGGTCATCTGCTGGGCGCGGACGGGAACATCTCCGCCCGCCACCTCCTTGGCGCGGGCGTCCGACGCCTGTTGCAAGCGCTCCTGGATGGTTTCCAATTGTGAATCCATGTAGCCATTGCGGCGCACCCGCCCGGAGTTGAACATGCTCAACGTCGCGATCGACTTGAAGCGCTTGTCGGTTTTCGCCGCGGCCAACGAGTAACCGCCGCCGCCGCAGATGCCGAAGAGACCCAGACGCTTCGCGTCGACCCCGGCATGGCGAGTGATGAAATCCGCCATGCCATGGATGTCTTCGATGCGGTAGGAGGGTTTATCCACGTGGCGCGGCTCGCCGCCACTCGCACCCTGATACGCTGCGTCCGCGGCAATGGTGATGTAACCCTGCTCCGCGAGGCGCTGGGCATACAGGCCCGCGACCTGTTCCTTCACCCCTCCGTTCGGGTGTGCCACGACGATCGCCGGGATGCGCTTCTCCGGGTCGTAGTTTGCCGGCGTGTAGACGTTGGCAGAAATGTCCAAGCCGTTGAGCTTGTATGTGACCGGATGGATGTTGACCTGACCCGGCTCGTTCTTCGTGATCGCGCCGGCGTAGACCAGGGCGAATGCATGGTTCACTCGACTTTTCCTCTCGGTCTCAGGGGTGGAGCTCGATGCCTCGGGGCTGTCAGGGCGGGCCGCGATGGGCTTTGCACACGACATCGTCATGGCGCCCACGAGGAGCGAGAGGTGGACCAGGGTGCTTCGGTTCATGCTTTTCATCTCCAGGAGAGTAGAAGGCCTCCCGTCCTCGGCCGACCCCGGGGCACAAGCAGGCTGGCGTGCCCTTGAAACGCCGCGTGCTGCAGCACGTCTCCGGCGCCCGGGCCCCGGAGTGGGCCCGGATGTTTCAGCGCCGCGTACTCAGCAACTTGACCATGGCGGGATCTCTGTGGTCGAAGAAGCTGCTGGTCTTGGTATCGAGTGTGGCGATCGACGCCATCTCGGCGGCGCTGAGCTCGAAGTCGAATACCGAGAGGTTCTCCAGCATGCGCTCCTTCCGCACGGACTTCGGAATCACGACGACGCCGCGCTGCACGAGCCAGCGCAAGATCACTTGCCCGACGCTCTTTCCGCGCTTCGCGCCGATGGCGCTGAGCAGCTGGTTCTTGAAGATGTCGTGCTTGCCTTCGGCAAAGGGCGCCCACGCTTCGATCTGCACGCCATTCTCCCGGAGGAACGCCTGCGTCGCGATTTGCTGCTGGAACGGGTGCGTCTCGATCTGGTTCACCGCGGGCGCGATCTCGTTGTGGACGATCAGGTCCATCACGCGGTCAGGGTGGAAGTTGCTGACCCCGATGGCACGGATGCGGCCTTCACGGTGGAGCTCTTGCATGGCGCGCCAGGACCCGTGCACGTCACCATAGGGCTGGTGGATCAAGTAGAGGTCGAGGACATCGAGTCCCAGCAGCTTCAGCGAGCGGTCGAAGGCCAGCTTCGTTTTGTCGTAACCGGTGTCCGAGACCCACAGCTTTGTCGTCACGAAGAGCTCGTTGCGCGCGAGCCCGCTCGCGTTGATCGCACGCCCGACTGCCTCTTCGTTCTTGTATGAGGCTGCGGTGTCGATGAGCCGGTAGCCGACACTGAGCGCGTCCTCGACGGCCCGCTGGCACTCGGCCAGATCCGTCACCTGGAATACACCGAAGCCAAGCTGGGGCATCTTCACCCCATTGTTCAAGGTCACATGGTTCACGGTCGCCCTCCGTCCCTTCTCAGAAATGCTCGTGCATCTCGTCCATGACAGCGTAGGCTCGAGGCTCCCAGCAGGACACTGGGGAGATTTGCATGCGGCGTTTAGAAAAACTTCACGCCAGCGACAAGAAAGAGTCCGCATCGCGCATCCGCTGGATGAGCGCGGTAGCCAACGCCGCGCGCACGCGGGGCATGGTCCCCGTACTCTGGGACACCGGGCACGACGTCTCGCGACGCGCGCCCTACGCTGCCAGCCCCGAGCTACAGCAGATGCTGAACCATCTGGCGCCAGCGCCGGAGCCACGGCTGGCGGCAGGGTTGAACTAGTAACTATCGCGAACGTGCCCCCGCCGCGCAGCCCTAGCGGCGCGGGCGGTCGCGCCTGCTCACGTCGAGCGCCGCTTGGGCTTCTCTGCAAGCTCGCGCGCGAGCTCCACGAAGGCTCGGAGTGCGGGTGACACCTGTGCGCGACTGGGGAAGTAGAGGAACAGCCCCGGCACCTCCGGCGCGTACGGCTCGAGCACGACGCGCAGGCTTCCGCGCGCGATCTCGTCGCTGATGAGTGGCTCCAGGCTGTAGAGGAGGCCCACTCCCGCGATCGCGAGAAGCCGCCGGAGCGGCTGGTCGTTGGTCGTCACCGGGCCCCGCACCGGCACGCGCCACGTCTTCTTGCCGCGCTCGAGCTCCCAGGGCCACGGCCCTCCGCTCGCGGAGCGCAAGCAGATGCAGTCATGCTCGAGCAGGTCCGTCGGCTTTTGCGGGACTCCCCGCCGCTCGAGATAGGAGGGTGCACCCGCCACGACGAGCCGGCAGGCGTCGGAGAGGCGGACGTGCACCATGTCGCGATCGATCGCCTCGACCAGGCGAATGCCCGCGTCGAGGCCTTCCTGAACGATGTTCACGAAGCGATCCTCGATGCAGACGTCGACCTCGACGGAGGGATAGCGCTGCGCGAACGCCGGCAAGAGGCGAGCAAGTATCAGGGACACCGCCGCTGCCGGCACGCTGAGCTTCACCCGGCCGGTGACTTCGCCGGAGCGCGCGGAGACCGTCTTCAGCGACTCGAGGGCCTGCTCGACCGCGGGTCCCGCGTTCTCCAGCAGCCGTTGCCCGGCATCCGTGAGCGCGACGCTGCGCGACGTGCGCGTGAGCAGCGCGACGTGCAGGCGCTCCTCGAGCTGGCGAACGGATTGGCTGACCGCGGACGTCGATACGCCGAGCTCCCGAGCCGCGCCCGCAAAGCTGCGCCGCCGTGCGACCGCCAGGAATGCGTTCAGCGCGTTGAGCGGTGTGAACGCCATCGTGAAGGATTCCTACACGATGTCGCCGGGGGACGCTGCGGGAATCGAGGCCGACCAGACACGGCTCGCGCACATTGCCGAACATGGCGCGCAAGCCCGTTACATATGGCGGCCCCAGGCTCGAGACATGCCCAGGCCCGCTCTCGAGCTGCACACGACCGCCCTCGACGCTCCCCGCTCGGACGTCCACGCGGTTCCACCGCTCCTGGCCCCACGCAGCTCGACGCAGGCCTCCCCTGAGTGCCAGAAGAGCACACCCGGGCGGCCCCCCCACGGGCGCCCACCCACGCTCGGCTCCGTGCTCGCTGAGCTGCCCGTGCTCGGCGTGCGGCGCCTGACGCTGCTCGCCCTCCAGCTCGCCACCGAGCTGGATCTCGCGCTGCGCTGCGAGGTCACCCCAGGCAGCCTGCGCCTGGAGAGCATTTTCGTGGAAAACGCGGCGACGCCGCTGGAGCGCGCACGGCTGCCCGTCGCCACCCGGCAGCTCGGCGTCCCACCCCCGCGGGCTAGCTTGCGCGAGTTCGGCCTGCTCCTGGCACAGGTGCTCGTCGACAAGCCCCTCTACCTGGAAGAGTCCGTCTGGATGCCCCGCAAGGCCGGGGTACGCGTGCTGCGGCGCCGCGCCGACGCAGAGGTCGTGTACTCGCTCGGCCGCGCGCTGAGCCTGATCGCCCAGCGCTGCAGCGGTGGGCCACGCGCCTACCAGGGCACGCCCGAGGTCGTCCGCGATCTGACCAAGCTCGCCGACTTGACGAGCCGCATCGTGGCGCGCCGGCGCGCCGTACCGCCTGTCGTATCGATACACCGCCCCAGGATGAGCGCGCCCCGCGTGGCCGCATTGCCCAAGGTCCTGCTCCAGCGGGCCAGTCTCGATGGGCTAGCGCGCCGCTGACGGGCGCAAGAGCTGCGCGCCCGAGCGCGGTTTCTTCCCCCGGGGCGCAGATGGCGCACGTGCGCATGCGCGGGCGAGCGCGCCCTCCGCCGGCCGCCGTGGTCCGTGTCTTGCACGGACAGCTCGACGCAGCGGTCCCTCCGGGCCTCTTCTGGCCCCCGATGGCAACACCGTCGAGGCCGCTGGGCAGCATCCAGAAAGGCGTGTCATGAATCTCGAAAAATATCGGTTGGATCGGCTGGTAATCCAGAGTCTGGAAACGCCCGTGTACGACGCGGCGCGCGCGATGGAGAGCAATCACATCGGACTGGTCGTCGTGGCCGACCAGGGCAAGGTCGTAGGTGTCCTCACCGATCGAGATATTGCCCTGCGGGTGGTCGGCTTTCAGCTCGACCCGACCCAGACGGCGCTGAAAGATGTGATGACCGAGCACCCGGCCACCTTGCCCATCGCAGCCAGCGAGGAGGCGGCGATCGAGCTGATGCGGGACCGGCACGTGCGGCGCATCCCCCTCGTCGAGCAGGACAAGGTCGTGGGCTTAGTCACGATGGACGACCTGATGTTGTCGAGAAGTGCCGATCGCGATGCCCTGCGCGAGGTGATTCGTGCACAACTGTCCGAGCCCGCGGTCTTCAAGCGCAAGGGGGAGCTGCATCCCACCAAGCCCGCGCGGTACCCCTCGCACGGGGCCCTGGATCGGCTCCGGGCGAGCGCGGCACGGGCGCGGCAAACCAAGATCGAAACGGTGCGGCTGGTCCAGATGACCACGCACCTCGAAACCGAGGCGCGGGCTCTCGAGGCCCTCGACGCCGTCGCTTCGGCGCTCGTGCGTCGTGTGACGCCGGGCGAAGCCAAAGACATGCTGGCGCAGCTTCCGAGCGATCTGAGAGAACGCTGGCTGGATCTGCCAGCAGGCCCGGACTGCGAGGTGACGCGGCAGAGCGTCGTGCGGGAGCTCGAGCGCCGACTGAGCGTCGGCCCGGACGCGGCGGAATCGATCGCTCGGGGCGTGGGCTTGGCGCTGTCCGCGCTGATCAGCGATGGGGAGCTCGACGATCTGCGGCAGCAGCTACCCAAGGGGCTTCGCGAGCTACTGTGATCCCCGGATGGCAGTCCCGCGCGGCAATCCCGCGCGGGGACGGGAACTCACTCGAAGCGTAGCGCCGCCAGCGGATTGAGATGTGCCGCCTTGCGCGCGGGGACGACGCCAAAGCCCATGCCCACCAGCACGGAGACGCCGAACGCGATGGGCGTGGCGAGCACGGGGACGACGAACGGGATGTGTAACCCCCGCGCGACGGCGACCGCGGCGCCCAGCCCCACCACGACGCCGATCACGCCACCCAGGCCAGACAGGATCGTGGCCTCCACCAGAAACTGGGAGAGGATGTCGCCAGCGCGAGCGCCCACGGCGAGCCGCACGCCGATTTCGCGCGTACGCTCCGTGACCGAGACCAGCATGATGTTCATGATCCCAATCCCGCCCACCATCAGGGAGATCGCCGCCACCCCGGCCAATAGCGCCGTGAGCACGCCGGTCACACTCTGCAGCAGGGCCTGAATCTCGCGCGGATCGCGCACCGCGAAGTCATCCTCCTCTCCCGGCAGAATGCGGCGTTGTCGCCTCAGGATCGACGTGACTTGTGCCTTGGCCTCATCGATGCGGCCGCCCTCGGCCGCCGATGCCATGATCACCCCCACCCGCTCGTTGCCCACGATGCGACGTGAAAACGTCGAAAACGGCATGAAGACCACGTCGTCCTGATCGTTGCCGAACGCCGCTGCCCCCTTGGGGTCGAGCACGCCGATCACGCGACAGGGCAGCTCGTGAACGCGGATCTCCCGCCCCAGCGGCGAACTGCCCGGGAACAGCGACTCGGCCACCGTCACCCCGATCACGCACACGAGGGAGGCCTGTCGCTCATCTTCGCGCGTGTGCAGCCGCCCGAGCGTCGTGCCCCAGCCGCGGATCTCGAAGTATTCGGGCGTCACACCGTTCGTCGGCGTGGTGCGCCCGTTGCCACCCGCCACCAGCCGCAACGAGCGGGCATTGACGGCAGCCACATACCGCACCGCCCGGGCTCGGCTGCGCACCAGTTCGATGTCTTTCATGGTGAACAGTGGCACCCCGAGCGCCGCCGGACCAAAACCGCGCGATGCGCCCGGCACTGCGATCAACATGTTCGTGCCCATGCCCGAGATCGCGTTGCCGACGTAGGCAGTGGCCCCTTCCCCCATCGATTGCATGGTGACGACGGCCGCAACACCGATCACGATGCCGAGCGTCGTCAACAGCGAGCGCATCTTGTTGGCCAGGAGCGCCTCGAGCGCCAGACTAAATGTGGAAGAAAAGGTCATGCCCGACCGCCTTCGTCCCGGACAATGCGCCCGTCACGAAACACCACCTGGCGCTGCGCATATTTGGCCGAATTGGGATCATGGGTCACCATCAGCACCGTGATGCCTTGCTCGCGGTTCAAGCCGTCGATCAGCTGCATCACCTCGCTGCCCATGCGCGAATCGAGATTGCCCGTCGGCTCGTCCGCCAGCAACACCTCGGGGTCATTGACGATGGCCCGGGCGATCGCGACGCGCTGCTGCTGGCCGCCCGACAGTTGGTTGGGCCGGGCGTCGGCTCGCTCGCCGAGCCCGACCCGTGCCAGCGCCGCCGCCGCACGTTCCGCCCGTTCGCGCGGCGCCACTCCGGCGTAGACCAGGGGCAACGCCACGTTGTCGAGCGCGGAGGTGCGAGGCAACAGGTTGAAGGTCTGAAAGACAAAGCCGAAGCGGGCGTTGCGGAGCGCCGCCAGTACGTCGGCAGTGAGGTCCTGCACCGGCACCCCTTCGATGCGATACTCGCCCAGGCTCGGCAGCTCGAGGCAGCCGAGAATGCTCATCGCCGTCGATTTTCCGGAGCCGCTCGGGCCCGTGATGGCGACGAACTCTCCCGCCCGCACGTCCAGGTCCACACCCGCCAGCGCCGCCACGCGCGCCTCCCCCTCCCCGTACGTGCGCACCACGCCGCGCAGCGACAGCAGGGCAGCACCGGGGACGGCGGTGCTGTCACTGCTGGATGCCATACGCCTTCCGGCCCTGCGGCGTGAGATCGACGATGACTTGCGCGCCCTCGGCCAGCGCACCCGCCGAGACCTCGGTCAACTCACCATCGCTGATGCCCGGCCGCACCGGAACACGTCGCGAGGGTCCAGCGTCCAGAATCCATACGCTTTGGCCATCCGCCGGCGCTTCATTCGGCATGGAGAAGTGCAGCGCGGCGCTCGGAACCCGTGCCACGCCGCTCACCTGCGCCGTGCGGATCCGCACGGAGGCGGTCATCCCCGGTTTGAGCGAGAGGTCCGAATTGTCTACCGACACCACGCACCCGTACGTGACCACGTCTTGCACGATGACCGGCGAGTTGCGCACCTCGGTGAGTTCGCCCTCAAATACCCGATCCGGATAAGCGTTGACTCCGAACGTCACGTTCTGGCCTCGCGCCACCTGACCGATGTCCGCTTCATCCACGGCGGCAACGACCTGCATCTTCTCCAGATTGGCCGCCACACTGAACAGCACGGGTGTCGCCAGGGCCGAGGCCACGGTCTGACCTGGATCCACATTGCGCGTGATGATGATGCCGTCGATCGGCGAGCGGATGAGCGCGTGCTCGCGATTGGTGCGGACCAGATCGAACGCTGCGTCCTGGGCCAGAACTTGCGACTCGGCAGCTTCCGCGCGTTGCGCTGCCAGCCAGGCGTTGGAGATCGCCGTTTCCTCGTCCGCCTCGGCGAGCAGCTGGTTGGCGCGCAGCTGCCGCGCGCGCTCGCGGTTTCGCTCGGCCTGCGCTCGCTCGATCTTGGCCTGCGCCAGCGCGGCCTTGGCCGCAGCCCGCGTCGCCCTCGCCTGCGCGACCTGCGCCTCGAGCGCGGCGCGATCGAAGCGCGCCAATACCTGCCCCGCTTTGACGCGAGCGTTGTAGTCCACCTCCACGCTGGCGATGCGCCCCGAGATCTCCGCGCCGACCGCCACGGTCGTGACGGCTTCGAGGCGCCCCGTCGCCTGCACCTCCCGCACGACGTCCCCCAGGGTCATCGGTTGGGCGCGAAATCTCGCGGCCTCGCTCAGCGGCCTCGGCCGGAGCCCGAGCCACAGGCCCGCGGCGATCAGCGGTAGGGCCCCGAGCGCCCCCCACCACGCAGCCTGGCGGCGATGGCGCCGCCTCCCCTCGCTCCGGATGATCTCCTCGAGCGAGCGCCGCGCCGGCCGGGCCGGGCTCTCCGTACTCGCTGGCGACAGTGTCAGGGGCAGCGTGCTCTCGGCGTTCGAGTCGATCATGGGAGGTGTCGTCTCTGCTTCGGCAATCAGCACTCCAAGAGCGTTTCTTCAACATTCATGCCAGCCTCGCTGGCCCCACAAACCCGCGGCAACGTGGGCGCGCGCGCAAGACCTGCGCGCCCGGCACGGGCGAACGCAGCTTTCGCAGCTGCCCGGATCAGGCGCGCCCTAGCCAACCCACGGGAGACGGAGTCTCGCTCTGCACGGCGATGAGTAACCAGGCTGAGACCGCCTTGCCGGGCCGCCGCGGTTGCTCATGCCGGCCTCCTCCTCGGAGGAATCAAGCTGCAGGCGCCGGGGAATCCAACTGCTGCCTCAGTTGCCGTGAGACAGCGGCGGCCGATTGCGCGGCCCTGGCTTGGGCCTGCGCATCCGCTGCACGCGATGCGTGGAGAACACGGGCTGCCCATCGGGCGAGCTGCGGCGCCGGAAGCCGCACAGGTGCATCACTTCGGCGACGTGGGAGAACGCCACCTTGGGATCGACGACCAGATGCCCGAAGCGCTCCGGATCGCGGTGAATGCCGGGCAGGTGCTGCAAGAGCCGGGGCGCGCCGGCTTTGCGCAACCATTTCGAGACCGTCAGCCACACCGGCCGCACCTCGCGCACGATGAAGAAGCCGTCGTCTCCCTGGCCCTGATAGCGTGGCCGTAGCAGCAGGCCGGACTCGGCAGCGCGGATCGGGCCACTCAGGTCCTGGGCCAGGACCTGACCCCGTGTGACGGGCATGAAGCTGGCAAAGCCCGGGGCCATTTCGAAGCCGTCCCCGGGCGACAACACGTGCCGGTGCCGCACCTCGACGACGGCAGGGCAACCCGCGCTCGCCTGGGCCAGGCGCGCGCGCTGCTGCGCGAGCTCGGGCACGTCGCCGGGGCGCACATTGCCGGTCGCCACCAGGAGCAACCAGATCGCCGCCACGTGACGCTCGACCGCCAGCGGATCCCGGTGTTGCCCGACTTCGACCGCGATGCCCGTGTGGCCGCGGTCCGTCCAGTACCCGGCCATCGCCCCATCGACCACTTCCTCCAGGCCCAGAATCGCCGTCACCGGCAGCGAGCGCGCCAGGCGCCGGTTGAGCAGCGTGTCTCCGAAGCAGACGAACGGGGCGCTCTGCCCGGAGCTGGTATGCAGATCGATGACCACCAGGCGCCCGCGCCGCGTGCGCTCGATCTCGTAGATGCCATCGGCGAGCTCGCGCTGCTCCTGATCCTCGTCGCCGAGCGCGCGCGCCGGCAGCGCGCAGAGCCGCTTCAGGTTCGCTTCCGTCCAGCCGCGATCCAGATCGCGCCGCACAAAGCGCAGCCCGGCAGCGGACGCCTGACGATTGCCGGACAGAAAGACGACGCGCCCGCGCAGCGGGATGCCGCGTTCGCGCAGCTCGGCCGCGACCTGCCGTCCTGCCATGATCCCCGCGGGCTCGTTGCCGTGCAGGCCACCCACGATGACCACGCTCGGCCCCGCTAGCTGGCCCACGAGATCACCGAGCACCCGGGGCAGCCTGGAGACGTCTCGACTCTGGCGCTGAAGATCGACCACGCGGAGCACATCGTAGCTCGCGCCCGACCCGGCGTCGCTGGTCTCGACGCCGGGTTCGACGCGCATTGTGCCGGAAAGGTGCAGCGGCAAGAAAAAAAACAGCCCGCAGCGCGTATGACGCGGGCATCAGCAATCGATCACGACCTCGAGATACTCGGCGGGCACCACGAACGAGGTGCTGGAGCGATTGAAGCGAGCCGAGAGCTCTACGATGGCGGCGGCAAGCCCCGCCTGACCGGAGGGGTCGAGGGCGGCAAAGGCCTTGTAGGTGGGGCCGTAGAAGCGCCGGAACACGTCGACGAAGTGCGCTGCGGACTCGTAGCGAAAGGCGAAGTGCTTGCGCGCCGCCCGCACGGCTCGCACGTAGGGAAACAGCTCCTCGAGCCGCTCTCGAGTGCCCCAATAGATGGGCGATGCCACGCCGGCAGGCGGTGGCACATGCTGGCCGACCACCTTGAGGAGCTGTCCGATAAAACCGTCGGGCGTCCAGTTGGCGAGGCCGATCTTGCCACCCGGTTTGACCACACGGCGGATCTCGCGAGCCGCTTGCTGCTGGTCCGGGGCAAACATCACACCATAGGTCGAGAGCGCCACGTCGAAGCTGGCATCCTCAAACGGCAGGCGCTCCGCGTCGCCCTCGACGAGTTGCACCGCGAGCCGCTCTGCGCGGGCCCGTTCACCCGCGCGCTGCAAGAGCTCGGGCACGTAGTCGAGCCCCGTCACCTTGCACCAGCGCCGCGCCGCGGCCAGTGCGGCGTTGCCGTTGCCGCAGGCCACGTCGAGCACGCTCGAGCCGGACTCGAGATCGACGGCTTCACACAGGGACTCTCCCACGATCTGGAGGGTGGTGCCGATCACGGCGAAATCGCCCGAAGCCCACATGGCTTGCTGGCGGGTCTTGACGGCGCCGAGGTCGACGACGGCGGCGACTTTGCGTTCACTGGGGGGGCAATCGATGATCTGGGTCATGTGGGTTTCTCCTGGTGGGCTGAGCTTTGGACCGAGCGCGGTTGCTCGAGTGAGACAGGGCGTGCATCGCCCTAGACCTCGTTGTAAGGAGTGCGGCGGGTTCGGAGAATGATTGGTCGTCGGTTCCACATGACCGTGCGTCGGTACACGCGCCGCCGCGAGGCTCGCTGCCCCGCGCTGCGCTGGGCCGGGGCTCGCCGTACGGTGAGGGCAGCATGAGCACCGACACGCTGTCCGAGGTCTTGCGCGCCGTGCGCCTGACGGGAGCTGTGTTCTTCTCGGTCGACGCCTCGGCACCGTGGGTCGCAGAAACGCCGGAGGGTAGCGCGATCGGGCCACACATCATGCCCGGCGTGGAGCACGTCATCGAATATCACGTGCTCACGACCGGCTCGTGCTGGGCGGGCATCGTAGACGAGGAGGCGCTCCGGCTCGAAGCCGGCGACGTGATCGTTTTCCCCCAGGGCGATCGCCACGTGATGTCGAGCGCGCCGGGCATGCGCGGGGGTAGCCCCAGCCCCGAATTCCTCGACGAAGCGCGTTCGAGCCGCCTGCCGATCGCGATCAAGAAGGACGGCGGCGGGCCCGAGCGGGCGGAGCTGGTGTGCGGCTTTCTGGGCTGCGACGCTCGCCCGTTCAACCCGCTGCTCGACGCCCTGCCCCGTGTGCTGCACGTGCGCGGCGGCGCCTCGGACCAGGGGGTGATCGGTCAGTTCGTCAAGCTCGCGCTCGCCGAATCGACGGCGCAGCGCGCCGGGGGCGAGGCCATCCTCGCGCGGCTGAGCGAGCTCTTGTTCGTCGAGATCGTGCGGCGCCACCTGTCCGCCTTGCCGCTGGACAACGTCGGGTGGCTCGCGGGGCTGCGCGACGAGAGCATCGGCCGCGTCCTCGGGCGGCTCCACGGTCGCCCCACGCACGACTGGAGTCTGGAAGAACTGGCCAAAGAGGTCGGCATGTCGCGCTCCGTGCTGGCCGAGCGCTTCACGCATTTCGTCGGCGTTCCACCGATGCAGTACCTGGCGCAGTGGCGGATGCAACTGGCGGCCACCCTCCTGTCTAGCACCTCGCAGAGCCTCGCGGAGATCGCCGAGCGGGTCGGTTACGGTTCGGAGGCGGCGCTCAGTCGCGCCTTCAAGCGCTGGGTCGGCGTGGCCCCGGCGGAGTGGCGAAAGGCCAGGCGCTAATCCCCCGCGGGGGCCCAGCCCCGCTCTAGCTCCCCCGCGGGGGCCCAGCCCCGCTCTAGCCCACCACGGGCAAGTAGAGGCCACGCTCCAGCCGAGCACCCAGCTCGAGCTTCTTCGCCGCCGGCAGCCAGCTGGCCTCGAGCGCGTTTCGAACCAGGCTCGCGATCTCCCCCGGGCTGAAGCCCAGGTCCGTGATCAGCCGCAGGTATTCCTGCGCCAGGCTGTTGCCGAACATACCGGGGTCGTCGGTATTGACCGTGACCAGCAGGCCGCGCTCGAAGTAGCGCCGGATCGGGTGCTCCCGGAACGACGCGACGCTACCCGTGCAGACGTTGGAGAGCGGGCACATCTCGAGCGGAACGCGCCGCTCCGCCAGGGCCTGGAGCAGCGCCGGGTCCTCTTCGGCGTGTGTGCCGTGCCCGATGCGATCCACGTGCAGCACATCGAGCGCCCCCCAGATGCTGCGCGCGCCGGCGGCCTCGCCCGCGTGGGCACTCGTGCGCAGGCCCAGCTCGCGCGCCCGGGCATAGACGCCGGCAAAGGCCTCCGGCGGGTGAGCGCTCTCGTTGCCACCGATGCCGATCCCGAGCACGCCCTGCGCGCGCACCTCGGACAGCTCCGAGAGCTCGCGCGCGCCACGCTCGGGCCCGTAGTCCCGCACCAGATCCGGCACGAGAGCGAGCTCGATCTCCGGCACGCGCGCGAATCCGCGCCGGATGGCCTCGATCAAGCGCTGGGTCTCGAGCGGCTCGAAATCCGGCGGAGAGCAGAAGACCTCGGCGTACACGATGTGCTGGCGGGCGAGATCGCGCGCCACCGCCTCGGCGATCCAGGTGAAGTCCTCGTATTGCCGGAGGTAGCCGTTTTTCCACACCCAGGCGTCGAGAAACTGCCGGAAGGTCGCATAGCGGAAGCGCGCGTCGAGCTCGGCGGCGCTCGGCACGGCCCCGGCGCCATCGTACTTTTCGATCAGCTCACGGAGGGCCGCTCGCGGAATGGCACCTTCCAGGTGGACGTGCAGTTCGATCTTGGGGATCGCGTCGAGCCAGGCGGATAGCCTGGCGACCGACGGCAAGGGGGCGGCAGAGGGGTCGGCAGGCATGCCTAGGCACTCCTGGCGGTGATGAACCACGTGCTCGAGGGCGCCCAGACGCCGCTGCCATCCTTGCGCTGAAATTGCGCCAGGGTCTCGCCCAGCGCCTCCAGCACCGCCTCCCGCCGACGTTCCCCGGCCTCGCCGGCCAGGCGCAGGATCTCGCCGGCGGGGCCCAGCGCCATGGCAAATTGCACCGCTTCATCGAGGTCGCGACCGATGTTGATGTCGAGGTCGCAGCGTTCCAGGCCGATCTGCGTGTAGCCCGCCCCGACCAGCATGTCGCTCACCGTGTCGGCGCCCGACCAGGCAAACGGGCCCGGGCCACAGTGGACCTGGTCCGTCTGCTCGTGCGCCACCACCGGCACGAGCGCGCGAACGGTGCGCTCCGCCGCATGTAACCAGGGGTTGTCCTCGCGCCGGCGCCAGACGATGAGGCTGAGCTCCCCCCCGGGCACGAGCGAGCGCCGCAGGTTGCGCAGGGCCGCGCCCGGCAAGTTGAAGAACATCGTGCCGAAGCGTGAAAACACTCGGTCGTACGGGCCCCCGAGCGGCGCAAACTGCACGTCGCCCACCGCGAACGACGCGCCGGGGAGCCGTGCTTGCTCGGCCTCCCGGCGTGCCACGTCGATGAAATTGGAGGCGCAGTCGATGCCGACGGCACCCCCGGCAGGACCCGCCGCACGTGCGATCTGCTGGGTCGTGTCGCCGAAGCCACAGCCCACATCGAGCACGCGCGAGCCGGGCGCGATCGGGCGACGCGACAGGAGCGCGTCGCTGTGCCCGGAGAGCCCCAGCGTCAAGATGTGCCGGAAGCGGCAAAATTTCTCGAACAGGACGCTGTTCCAGGCTTCGACGACGATGGTGTTTTCGTCCTTCGTCTTCTGCACGTAAGCGGGCTGAGTCATCATCTGGGCATACTCCTGGCTCACTCGGGTAGCGAAACGCCGGACCCGCCCATTTCCTTGGGAAAGTCTTTCTGCTTTGGCAGCCCGTCGTGGATGTGCAGCACCGTCTCGCCGTAGTTGACGTGCAGCATGGGTTCGAACGGAAACTCGCTCAACACGGCCGCATACACGTCCGTGAGCCCGAAGCCGGGGTGCTCCGTCAAGACGTGGCCGCCGCACGCCGTACACCACTTGCGGATGCTGTTCTCCGTCTTGGCGAACGAACCCAGCTGGTCCGCCCCGCGCGTGATGGTCACGGCGCTCGGCGGCCACAGCGTGAACGCGTTCACCGGACCCGCCGACCACTGCCGGCACGAGGTGCAGTGACAATACCCCATCGCGGCGGGCGCGCCCTTGACGTGAAGCTGGACGGCGCCACAGAAACAGCGGCCCTTGTATTCTCTCTCGGTCATGGTGGATCTCCTCGGGCGGGGCCAAATCGCGCATTGGATCCGCGCTCTCCCGCACCGATCAAAGGTGTAGGGCAGAGGGGTCCGAGTGAGAATGACCGCACGTCCGAAGCACATGGCCGAGAATCCGAAGCGCAGCTAGCGGTTCTGCCCGAACTGTCCGGCCATGGCGGGTGGAGCCGTCTCGTTCGGCAGAGGTAGTTTGCGACCCGGCGCTCGTTTCCGGGCTCGCTGCTCGTGGAGGAACGCGAGTGGAAGTCAGTGCCGGCTACGTATGCGCCTGGCACTGATCCGTAACGCGTTGTTGCTGCCTGACGCCTAGAATGCACCCGACGACGCGCAACGGACCTAAAACCATGCCGCCTCGGGGCACATGGGGTACCCTAGCGCAGTGTCGTGCCCGGCTCCTTCCGAGGGTCTGCCAGGGGGCGTCGAACGAGAGCTGAACATCGCCAAGCTCTCACTGTTCGCGCGTCGTGCGCTCGTCAACGCGGCGACCACCGCCGCCAACGCCCTGCTCCTGAGCGCCCTCCTGTATCCCACGGCGCCGCGCCTCGGGCTCGGGCTGTGGGTCGCGCTGCAGCTGAGTGGTGCCGCCTGGTTCTCGTACCGGTCGCGCAAGCCGCGCCGGCCGCCGCGCGGTTCGGAACGTGGGCTGCGCCGCGCGATCGTGTTTTGCACGCTGGCGGGCGGCGCGCTCGGCAGCGTGGTCCTGCTGATCGAGGGCAGCAACGAGGTCACCCGCTTGCTCGTATTCGTCACCCTGGCAGCCATGGCCAGCGCGGCCTCCACCACCCTGGCAGCGATCCCGCGCGCCGCCCAGGGCTACATCGCCGGCGCGCTGCTGCTCCCCACCCTGTTCTGGCTCTACCAGGGGCAACTCGAGTACGTCGTGCTGGCCTTGCTCTCGGTGTCGATGACGGTCTTCCTCGTCTTCAACGCGCGCGTCACCAACGAGGCATTTCTGGAGGGCTTCGCCCGGGCACGTCAGATGGAAGCGCTGAGCGCTCGCTTCCAAGCGGAACAAGCCGAATGGCTCGATCTGTCCCAGGGCAGCGAGGCCTTTGCCCTGCTGGACGCCGACTCGCACGTGCTGCTCTGGAACCATCGTTTCGAACAGGTGATGCTGCCCGGCGCCGTCGAGCGCGGCGCCCCCTACCGGGAGCTGCTGGCCTGCTGTGCCATCCAGCCATCCACGGTCGATGGCAAGCCCGTCACGACGAGCGAGTGGCTCGAGCTGCGCTGCACGCTGGCCACGCGCGAGACCGAGCAGCTCGAAGGCTATCCCGGGGAGCTGTTCTATCGCGTCTCCGCGCGCACGTTGCCGAGTGGCCGGCAAGCGGTCCTGGCCGTAAACGTGTCGGCGCTCAAGCGCGCAGAGGGCGCGTTGCACGAGCGGGAGCTGGCCCTGCTGCGCGCCCAGCGGCAGGAGAGCATCGGCGTCATCGCCGGCGGCGTGGCCCACGATTTTAACAACCTGCTCACGGCCGTGGGCGGGGCGGCCGAGATGTTGTCCGCGGAGGTCCGCAGCCCGGAAGCGGTGAGCCTGGTGCAGGACATCTTGACCAGCGTCGAACGTGGCTCGCGCCTGGCGCGCCAGTTGCTGGCGTATGGGCGCAAGCAAACCCTGAAGCCGCGTTCGCTCGACCTGAACGAGCTCTTGTCGGGGCGCTTGCCCCTATTTCGGCGGCTCCTGCCCACGACCATCCAGATCGAGACCAAGTTCGAGCCCGACCTCTGGCCCATCCTGGCCGATCCCGAGCAACTCGAGCAGGTGGCGATGAACCTCGTGCTCAACGCGCGCGACGCGATGCCGCGCGGGGGCGTGCTCCACCTGCACACCAAGAACCTCGCGCCCGCCAGCGTGGAATTTCGCGTCGAGGATACCGGGATGGGCATGTCCCAGGAGACCGCCGAGCGGGCCTTTGAGCCCTTCTTCTCGACGAAACACGAGAACCGCGGGTCGGGCCTGGGCCTGTCGGCAGTGCAAGGCATCGTGCGCCAGAGCGGTGGCACGGTCCGCCTGGAAACCGGCGTGGGGCGAGGCACCCGGATCATCGTGGAACTACCGCGTTCGGATGGCTCCACGCGTCCGTCCACCGTCCCGCAAGCGCAGGAAGGGCCCGAGCGCAACCCGAGCGCAGCCCATTTGCTCGTGGTGGACGACGAGGTGCTGGTTCTGGAAGTGACGACGCGCCTGTTGCGACGCCTCGGCTACACCGTCTCCGCCGCCAGTCGCCCGAGCGATGCGCTGGAGCTCTTGACCCGAGAAGGGAACAAGGTCTCCCTGCTGCTGACGGACGTGGTCATGGCGGACATGAACGGCGCGGACCTGGCCGCCGCTGCGCGGCGCGTCCAGCCGGACCTGCCCGTCGTGTTCATGTCGGGATATGACCCCGGCCTCGTCGCGCAGTTCGAGACGCACGACGTGCTGCAGAAGCCGTTCTCGCGGGAGCAGCTGGGGCGTGCCATCCAGGCGGCGCTGTCCCCAGACCCGGCGGGCGTCCCCAACGGGGCAACCTCGAGATCATGAGCTGAGCCTCGAGCTTACGGAAGCCGCAACCGCGCCGACAGGGCCGCTCGCGCGCCGACGCCGAGCACCCGATCTCGTCGCGCTCCAGAGGCGCAGAAATGTGCCGAGCGACTGATTCTCGTATGGCCAGGTGCCACCACCCCTGCCCCAGTGAGATGTGCCACCACACATCCCGTTCAACAATCCCGTGAGGTTGAGGCCTCGCTCGTTGCGGGGTCACCAGTGCCGAAGTACCCTGCCTCCCTTGTCGGAGCGGATGGCTGACGCGGCGCTCGGAGTTACCTGGTGAAGAACAATCGCCGGCTGCTCGTGCGCCAATGGCAGCTCGTGCAGGTCCTGAATGCCAGTCGCATCGGCCTGCGCGTAGACCAGCTACGAGAAAGAACTGCCTCCTCGCGAGCCACTGTCTATCGCGACCTTACTCTCTTGCAGGAAGCGGGCGTGCCGATTGAACGGCAGACCGTCAACGGGGAAGTGCGCTACCGAATGCTGCGGCCCTCGGAGCTGCCCGGCATCGGGCTGACGGCGCTGCAGATCAGCGCGCTACGCCTCGCTCGCACCGAGCTCGAACCCCTCTCGGGCACGGGCCTCGTCAGCGAACTCGACGCGCTCCTGGCACGTTGCCGCCCGCCCGAGAAACAACCCAGCTTTCACTTCGCCGGACGCGCCACCGAGGCCACGCCTGATCGCTCCGAGGTATTGAAAGGGATCGAACGCGCTCTAAACTCCAGATGCCGCGCGCGTATCGAGTATCGGGCGGCATCCCGCGGGGGCAAGTCCAGCGTGCTGCTCGTCGAACCGTTGCTGGTCAGCGTGGCCAACGGCGCTCCCTACCTGCGCGCCTACTGCGTCGAGCGCGACGCGGAGCGGACCTACAAGTTGGCGCGCATCACGAGCCTCCAGCTCACGAAGGACGCGGCCACCTACGCGCCCGCAGAGCCTCCGGCGCGAGCCTTCGACCACTCCGTCAAAGTTTGGAGTGGCAAGCCAGGTGTCGTCCAAGTGCGACTCGACCCGGAGGTCGCCTGGCTCGCAAACGAATATCCGCTGGTACGAGGGCAGCGCGTCGAGGCCGCGGCCGAAGGTGGGGTCACCGTGGTGGCCACCGTGTCCGGCATCGTGGAAGCCATGCGCTGGGTGCTCTCTTGGGGCGGCGCCGCCGAAGTTGTTGAGCCTTCCGAGCTGCGCGAGGCGACTCGCGCGGAGTTGCTCCAAGCGCTCGCCAAGTACGAGGGGCCTGGTGTGGCCAAAGCGAAGCGACGGACGGGAGCGGGGCGGCAGAACAAGTTGTCTCAGGTGAGCTGAGACGGAGGGGGGGTAGGGTGGGGATTGAAAGGGATCGAAAACGGGGGTGGTGATGAAAGCGGATATGTCGCGTTCAGCATACCCATTCGATTTGATCGACTGCGCTGAGGTAATCAGTACTCCGCCTGCAGACCCCCGCGATAACCCGCCCGTGCACGCACCCGCCAAAGTACAAGCCAAGCACCATCTGCGCTCCGGCCGACGCTTACTGGTTCAAACGGCTGGGATAGCGGACGCGAATCTCGGCGACGAATGCGCGGGCTTTTTGCCATTCGTTCCGAATCAACGCCTGGTGATCGTAGAAGTAGGCGAGCACCGAGTGCACCTCGGCGAAAGAAGTATGCGAATGCGCCCCCACTATTGCATCTGCCAACATACCCAGATGCTTGAACTCGTCGGCAATCTGGCCGACTTTGATGTCGGTTCTACGAACCACCGGACGGTGACGGGAGTGGTGTTGGAACTGCGCGATGCCTGTTTGAAGAAGGCTCCGGCACGGCTGCCACGGAGGTTCCCTACGTGAGGTCCAATACGCGGCAACCCAGCGAAAGCATCGAGGACCGTGGCATGGAGTGGCGGCGGCGCGCGCTCGGTCTCGCCGAGGATGAGACTCCTTTTCCGTGGCAGGACCGTCTGCTCACTCAGCACTTTTTGAAAGGCTCGCTCCCCCACGCGCTCGAAATCCCCACCGGGCTCGGGAAGACGTCGGTGATCGCCCTTTGGGCGGTGGCGCGCGCACTTGGGGCGCGGCTGCCTCGGCGTCTCGTGTACGTCGTCGATCGGCGCGCGGTCGTCGATCAGGCGACCGACGAAGCTGAGCGGATCAAGAAGGTCGTCGGCGAAATACCCGAGTTCGAAAAGGCGCTCGGGCTCACGCGGTCCCTACCAATCTCGACGCTTCGCGGTCAGAGCGTCGATAACTCGAAGTGGCTTGAGGATCCCAGTGTACCAGCCATCGTCATTGGCACAGTCGACATGATCGGCTCGAGGCTCCTGTTCGAGGGCTACCGGTGTTCCCGGAAGATGCGGCCGTATCATGCCGCCCTCCTTGGGGCCGATGCGCTGATTGTGCTCGACGAGGCGCACCTCGTGCCTGCCTTCGAGGCGATGGTGCGAGCGGTCATGCGTAATGAGTCGCTCAAACCTGAACCGACTGTGCGCGACGTCGTGCCTCCGAGTCAGGTGATGTCGCTGTCGGCCACCGGCCGCGGCGCAGAGATCACGTTCCGGCTCGATAACGCCGATCGGAGACATGAGATCGTGAAGCGTCGCCTCGACGCAAAGAAGCACGTTCGTGTTGGAGTCGCGGTCGACGCCAACGCGCTCGCGGTGACGCTGGCGAGCAAGGCGTGGGAGCTCACAAACGCTGGAAGACGGCCCTCGCGCGTGCTCGTTTTTGTGGACAGTCGCAAGACCGCGCAGGAGGTCACCGAAGCGATCGAGAAGCTGGGCAAAGAGGATGGCGCATCTTCGAAGGTCGCGATGGAGACCGACCTGTTCGTTGGTGGACGGCGTGTTGCCGAGCGCGAAGAGGCTGCGAAGAGACTACTCGAGCTGGGCATGATCGCTGGCTCGAAGAGCAGGCTTGACAAACCAGTCTTTGTGGTCGCGACGAGCGCGGGCGAGGTGGGTGTGGATCTCGACGCCGACCATGCGGTGCTTGATCTCGTCGAGTGGGAGCGCATGGTGCAGCGGCTCGGTCGCGTGAATCGCCGTGGTGACGGCGACGCCGACGTCTGGGTCATACCCACCGCGCTCGATGAGAAGACGAACGAAGCGCTGCTAAAGGACGAGAAGATCCGAGCCCGGCAGCGCGAACGCGAGCACGACGCGGACAACGCCGATGAAGACGGAGCGGAGAGCAGCGACAAGCTTCCCAAGAAACTCAAGGAGGACGAGCGCTGGCGAGTCGACCGATGGCGCAGAAAGGAGGCGACCCTGCGCGCCATCCGCAGCCTCCCCTCCTCGGACGGAGCGCACGACGCGAGCCCTCGCGCGCTCACCGAGCTGAAGAACGACGAGGAAAAGGCGCGCTGGACCGAGGAAGGCTCGACGCCGACGCCGCTTTATCCCGAGCTCACTCGCGCCGTCGTCGAGTCCTGGTCCATGACATCGCTCGAAGAACACCCCGGGCGACCGAAAGTTGCACCCTGGCTACGTGGGTGGATCGATGAAGAAGCTCAAACTTCGGTCGTGTGGCGCACGTGGTTGCCAAGGCGGACGGATGTCGAGGCGTTCTTTGAGGCGGCTCCCGTCGAGACTGTAGAGACGCTCGAAATCGAGAGCACCACCGTATTGGACTGGCTTGCCAAGCGTGTGAAGCAAGTTGCTAAGGCCCATGAAGAGGCGCGTCATGCGCCGCAGAAAGGCGAAGAGGATCAAGACGATGCAAATGTTTCGGGCAATCGCCCGCCGCTCAAGCGCGACGATATCGTGATGTTCGTACTCGATGACAGCCATCGAGCCTGCACGCTCGGGGAGCTCGATGCTCTCGACAAGAGGAAGAGTGACGAGCTCTTCCGCGAGATTGCTGGCGCAACGATCGTCATCGACGTCCGGCTCGGGGGGCTCGACGAGAGCGGCTTGCTCGATCCGAAGGAAGACAAAGCCACCGACGTGGGCGAGAAATCCCACTTCCGGCTCCCGTTTCGCGTGCACGAGGTCGAGAGCCTCGAGGCGCTCGCGAAGGACGAGAATTGGCGGGTTGAGGATACCTTCGTCTCGCGGACGAACGACGAAGGTGAGGCTGTCGCTTGGCTCGCTGTCGAGACCGAGGCAAGGCAGCAGTCCACGACGGCGGACGGCCGCTCGACGGGGCGACAGCAGAATCTAGAAGAGCATCAGGCGTTCGCGGAGCGCCACGCGCGACGAATCGGGCAGCTAGCCGGGCTCCGGCCCGAGCACGTCGATCTCCTCGCCCTCGCTGCTGTGCTTCACGATGAAGGAAAGCGCGCCGAGCGTTGGCAGCGCGCGTTCCGTGCGCCGAAAGAGCAGCGTCCACTCGGCAAGACGACGAGCCGCCCCATCCAATCGATTCTCGCGGGCTATCGGCACGAGTTCGGGTCGCTGCCGTACGCTGAGCGCGATTCGCGTGTTGCGGCGCTGGAGCCTGGGGACCGCGACCTCGTGCTGCACCTGATCGCCGCTCACCATGGCTTTGCTCGACCAATCTTACGCACGGAGGGTTGTGATGATGCGCCCCCGAGCGCGCTTGTTGACCGAGCGCGGACTACGGCGCTGCGCTTCGCACGACTCGAGAAGCACTGGGGACCCTGGGGGCTCGCGTGGTGGGAGACCTTGCTGCGCGCGGCCGATCAAGGCGCCTCTCGCGAGAACGACGAGCTTGGAGTCGAACGTGGCTGAGGCATCCATCCCAGTCGATCTGTTCAATCCTGGCCAGGTCTTTGCGTGCATTGGCTTCGCCGAGGCGGCCGATGTACTGCTGGGCGATGCGGAGGGCTGCTTCGATTGGTCCAACCGCGATGCGGCTCGGTTCCGCCTGCGTGCGTGCGGGGACGGCAATCCTATCGAGCGCACGATTCGATTCTTGTCTGAGGCGACCGCGAACGCGCAGGCGCCGCACGGGAGCGCCAATATCGCGACCTGGAACAACAGCTGGGGCGGCACGCCGGAGGAGCTCCCAAAGGGAGCGCCGTACCCGTCGGCCGATCCGGAGTCGCCGGCGACACTCGCAGCGGTACTGCGCGCGAGCGAAGGCGAGCTTCGCATCGACCACTGGGCGGACACCGTTCGCGACAACGTGAAGTTCTGGGCGGGCGCGGGTGGATACCCTGGCGCTGCGTTGACGCACGACGCCCTCGAACTTGCCTTTCGCGGTACCGCCGTTCCTTCGGCCAACGATCCCTTCGCGCTTGCGGTCCCGCAGAGCAGTAGCTTCCGCCTCGATTGGCGGCGCGACTACGTGCCGATCGATGCGGGCTTCTCGTTGAACGCGCACAGCGGCTCGATTGGGGCCGTAGGCTACCCGCTCGTCGAGCTTCTTGGTGCCATCGGTCTGACGCACGCGCGGCCGCGACGTCTCGCGAAACTGGAATACCGCTACGGCGTCGTCGGCAGCTCGCTCGAGGTGGTTTGGCTACCGCTCTCGTTCTTGCGCGCCGCCCTCGGCAGAGCGGCTCTGCCGTTCGAGTCGCGCTGGTTTCACATGTCCCTGAGCTGGCCTGGCAAGGAAGGGCAGGCCCGCGCGATCACCCACGTCACGGAAGGACTGGAGTCATGAGCAAGAGTTTGAAGGAACAGGCGGAACGCTGGCTCTCGCCGACAGGCCCCGTGGCCTTGGTCTGGAAGCAGCTGCTGGAGCCTGTCGAAGGCGAGGACGGCGTGTTCTTCCCGCCGACGTATGCTGACGTCGGCTATAATATCGACAAGCTGGGCGACGGGTCTCAGGTCGCGACGGTTGACAGCGTCGGCTCCCAAGCGAACCGCATCGAACCAATCTTCGAGAAGTCGGAGGGCGGTGACAATGGGCTGGCAAAGCTGGTCCCGCAGATCGAGATCCAGATCGCCGAAGACCGGCGCGTCTCGATCTTTCGGGCCGGGCATCGACTGGGAGACGCCATCATTCGTGCGTCCGAGCTCAAAGATGAGGCCCGGGCGGCGTTCGCGGCATTCCTCGATACGGGCGACGCCAGCGCGATCGCGAAGCTCGCTCCGACGTCCCTGGTGTTCGGTGTGTGGGACTCGCGCGACACGCAGGCCAAGCTGCCTCGTCTCGTTCAGTCGGTGATTCGTGCATGGGACGTCGATACGCTGAAGAGGTCGGCACAGTACGTCCCTGCGATTGACTACGCCGCGCTCGACGTGTTCTCGGAAGAGGAAAAAGCCAAACAAGAGGGCGACCCGAAGAGTCCGCTGGCCAAACGCGGGTTCGTCGCGGTTCCGGCAACGGGGGCCCACGGGGGCGTCATCGCGCGCGGTCCGATCGTGCGCGATGTGACGCTCAACCTCGTAGCTGTCCGTCGCCTTCGTGGCGGCAAGGCGTCTGAGGAGCTGCGTCGCTACATCTTGGGTCTCAGCTTGCTGGCGGCGACCGAGCCGCTCGATGGCTTCCTTCGTGCGGGCTGCCTCCTCGTACCGAAGCAGAACATCAAGACGTCTTGGGTCGAGGTGGCGCGCACGGGCGAGCGGTCCGACGTGACGCTGGACGTGGATGCCGTTCGATCCTTCGCTGCCGAAGCGGCAGCCGAGTTCGGGGTGGGCGCCAACCGCGTGGTGAAGTTCGATCCGAAACGCGCGAAGGAGGACCTCAAGGCCGGCGACAAGGGGGAGAAGGCGACCGCGAAGAAGGCCGGCAAGGCGAAGAAGTAGCACCATGGCTCGTCACTTCGCGCTCACAGTTCATCTGCACAACCGGCGCTACCACGGAGCGGACGAGTGGCCGCCCGCGCCCGCGCGCGTGTTCCAAGCTCTCGTGGCAGGGGCTGCGCAGGGGCGTCACGTCCCGGACGAGGCGAGGCACGCGCTGATGCTGCTCGAGCGCCTCGCGGCACCGTTGATCGCGGCGCCGGTGGCTCGACGCGGGCAGCGTGTGTCGCTGTTCGTTCCGAACAACGACCTCGACGCCGTCGGCGGCGATCCGGATCGCGTTGGCGAGGTGCGCACCAAGAAGACGGTGCAGCCTCGCCTGTTGGAGAGCGACGCGCCGTTTCTCTATGCATGGCCGCTCCATGATGGAGGAGGCGACGAGCTGGCCTCGCTCGCGGACGGGCTCTATCAGTTCGGGAGAGGCGTCGATCCCGCTTGGGCCACGGGCGAACTGCTCGAGGATGAACAGCTCGCGGCACGCCTGCGAGCGCATCGCGGCACCATTCACCGACCGGCGTCGGGCGAAGGCTCAAACGAGTTGACGGTGCCGACGACAAGCAGTTTCGTGAGCATCGTTCGGCGCTTCGACGCCGCGCTCATACGCCTTCGTCCGAGTGCAGATGGGCGGTCCACTGACTTCGTGCAGCCGCCGAAGGCGCACTTTGCTACGGCCCGTTACGACGGAACGCCGATGTTCCATCTCTTCGAGCTGCGGAGCGAGTCGGAGCCCGCCAGGTCATCGCCCTGGGCGACATGGCGCGCGGCATCGCTCATCGAGCACGTTCGTGACGCGGCGGTTGCCGCACTGTCGAGGGCTTTGCCCGCTCGCCAGGCCGACATCGAACGTATACTGGTCGGTCGCAAGACGGACGGCGCGAACGCTGGGCCGATCGAGGAGCGCGTTCGTTTCATTCCACTTCCGTCCGTGGGGCACCAGCATGCGGATCAGTCGATTCGACGCGTGCTCGTCCAGGTTCCTCCCGGACCGTTCGCCGAGGGCGATGTCCTCTGGGCGCTCTCGGGGCGTCCGTTCTTCGATCCTAAGACAGGCGAGATCGAGGGTACGACGCTGGCGGTCGCAGCCGCAGATGAGATGGTCGGGCGGTATCGAGCAGCGTCGCGAACGTGGAGGTCGGTCACGCCGATCGCGCTCGGCGCCGCGTCGCGACGGCGCATCGAGCCAGAGCGTCAACGCGAGGAAGCCAAGCCGGCTGCGGAGCGCGAGGCGGAGGAACGAAAGGCGCGGCACGCCGTGGCTCAGTCGCTGCGCCACGCAGGGATCGAAGTGGCGCTCGTCCGTGCTCACGTTCAGCGAGAGCCGTTCGACGCTCACGGCACGCGTGCGGAGCGCTTCGCGGAGGGAACGCGCTTTGCGAAGGAAGCGCTCTGGCATGTCGAGGTCGAACTCGAACGCAAGATCCGAGGCCCGCTCGTTCTGGGTGACGGGCGCTTCCTTGGCCTCGGCGTAATGGCGCCGAAGGTCGAGCCCGGTGCGTTCGCGCTGGATGTCGAGGGTGGACTCCGTGCGGATGTCGACACCACGCTGCTCGCCCGCGCTCTTCGGCGCGCGGTGATGGCGCGAGCGCAGAAAATCCTCGGAGCGCGGAGTGAGAACGAGCTACCTTTGTACTTTCATGGGCACGCAAGCGATGGCGAGAGGTTGAATTCCCATCGATCGACGCATGTCGCGTTCTCGGTCGATCTGCCGCGGTCACGTCTGCTCGTCATCCCGCCGCATGTACTGGATGGGTGGCATCAGCCGCTTCGCGGGGCGGCGTCAGATGTCGAAACGCTCGAACGTGCGCTCGATGGCTTCACGGAACTGCGGGCAGGAAGCCCAGGGGTGCTATCGCTGCGGGTGTCTCCGCTGTCGCCGGGCGATCCACTGCTCGACGCGTCGCGCTCCTTTCGATCGGTCTCGGACTACGTCGTCGGCCGACATGCGAAGTGCAAGTCAGCCGAGGAAGCGGTCGTCTTCGATATCCGGCAAGAGTGCGACCGTCGCAAACTCCCGAGACCTGAAGACGTTCGTGTCAAGAGCGTTCGTGGCGTGGCGGGCATTGGAGTCGTCGCGCGTGTCGAGCTGACTTTCCTCGTCGCGGTGCACGGACCGCTCCTGCTCGGCAAGACGCGCTACCTCGGCGGAGGGCTCTTTCAACCTGTCCGCCTTGATCGCGCTCACCGGGCTTAATGAAGACCAGGAGAACGTTGCTCCGCGGGAGTTTCAGATCAGCGTGACCCCCTCCTTCGGGGCAAGCTTTCGGTCAAGCGTGAGGAGCTCTCCGCCTGGGGCGCTCCGCGCCTTTATCAAGATCAAATAGTCAGACAGGCTGGCCTTGGCCGCGAGGTACTCGTCGGGCGCTTGCTGCAACGCCGCTCCAGTTCCGGTGAAGACGCCTTTCGTGCGCAGCTGGCACGGCCGGCGCCGGTGAACCGTTCCCTCGGTCCCAGCCGTAAGCCGCGGCGAGTAGATTGGCGGATTGGCGAACAATTATCGACGTTTGCTCTTAGCACGAGCAGCATCACGCGTCAGGCATCGGACAGCGCCAGGACCTCCGGAACCTCCTCTCTCCGTGCTAGATTCTCCCGATGTCCGACGCCGCGCCACGCTTGGCCACCTTCGAGGACCTGCTCGACTTGCCCGAGGACGTGCGAGCCGAGGTGCTCGGCGGGGCGGTCATCACCTCCCCGGCGCCGCTGCCGAAGCATTCGAAGGCGCAGCGGGCACTCGGCAGCTTCATCGGCCGCCCCTTCGATGATGACGACGGGCATGGCGGCCCGGGTGGGTGGTGGATCTTTGTCGAGGTGGATGTTCAGCTGGGGCCGCATGATGTGGTGCGGCCGGACATTGCTGGTTGGCGGCGTGAGCGCCTGCTGACCCCGGCCGAGCAACGACCTATTTTGGTAGCCCCCGATTGGGTGTGCGAGGTCCTCTCCCCCAGCACGGCGGCGCACGATCGCATCACCAAGCGCGACCTCTACGCCCGGAGCGGTGTTGGTTACTACTGGATCGTGGACGTCGATGTGCACACGCTCGAGGCCTTCGAGCTGGTCGAGAACCGCTGGTTGCTGATCGGTACGTATGGCGATGACGCCGTGGCGCGTATCGCGCCGTTCGGCGAGGTCGAGCTTGCGGTGGGGCGCATCTTCCTGCCGAAGACGGTGTGAACGCTACTCCGCTTGATGGCGAGTGCAAGTCTGCTGCAGACCAGGGCGGGTTCGCGCTCCGTTGAGCTAGCGAAGGAGAGGTCGTCTCACCAAAGCTGAGACAGACCAAGCCTAGAGTGTACGGGTGCGAGGACGAGCACGCGGTCCCACTCTGTCAGGTCCGGTCACGGTGTGCCCTGTTGGCTAGTCACCATGGGCCCACCGCACAAGTGAACAGTGTCGGTTTCGCCCTGGTGCATTGGACCAAGCCCTCGAGGAACGTGGCGCTGTCAACAGTTCCACCCTGAAGCAGCGGAAGCACTCGGACGTCCTCGGAGCGACGAACAGCAACGGCAGGAGGGAGGGAGCGCGCCGCCATGACACCCCTGGTCAGCCAGCTCTTTCACGGCCCGGTCATCGCCGAGCACACGGACCTCGCGCCAGGGCAAGCCGCGCTGGGCCATCCTGCATGGGGACCGCGCGAGCTGCTCCAGAATCTAGAATTGCGATTGGGCCTGCCCCGACCGGAGATGGACGACACCGTGCGCGTCCAACGTTGGTCGCGGCGGCTCGCCGCTGTTTCGGTGGCACGGCCGCGATTCTTCTCGAGCTCGTACGGCGTCGATCCGATCGGTACGGCCAAGACGGTGCTCGAATGGCGCGACGCACTGGTGCTCGCGGGTTGGAACGGCAGCAATGTCGCCAGCGGCGGAGAACGGCTCGATACGCTCGCTGAGCTCGAAAGGGCGGGCAGCACGGCGGATCTGGCCTCCGGCTTTCCCGATCGCCTGCTACGTGTGACGCAGGAGCTCGAGCTGGCGGGGGTTCGCGTGTTCGACGCGGTGGAACTCGCCGAAGAGCCGAGAGTGTGGCCTCAACTCTGGCAACGGGCATTCGCTCTCCTGGAGAGATATGGAACGCCGGTCCGTGCCGCTCCAGCTCTGGCCCCCTGCCCCGCCGTCGACTCCGACCTGGGCCGCGTTCAAGCTCTGCTCCGGGGTGAACCGAAGGCGGCAGAGTCCAAGCTCGTCGGGGATGGCTCCCTGCTGGTGCTCAGCGCGGAGACGTCCTGGGAGCTCGGACAGGCGGTGGCTGCGCTGCTGCGGGCGTGGCAACCCGTCCGCGCCGTGGTGCTGCGCAGCGGTGACCTCCCCGCGCTCGAGGCTGGGTTTGCTGCGCAAGGCTTGCCGAGTCAGGGGCTGACCGAGACGAGCCCCTGCCGGCCACCGCTGCAGGTCCTGCCGCTGGCGCTCGAACTCGCCTTCGAACCGCGCGATCCATACCGGGTTCAGGAGTTGCTCACACTGCCCGAGGGCCCATTCCAGGGCCCTGTGGGTCGAGAGCTGGCGCGTGCTCTCGCTGAAATGCCGGGCATCGGCGGGCGGCCCTGGTTGCAAGCCAAGCAGCGCCTCCAGGAGGCCGGGGTCGCGAAGGACCAGCTCGAGCGCGTCGCGCAATGGCTCGAGGCTCCGGGTCACTCCGGGCCCTCGGGGGCACCGCGCGAGGCATTGCTCGATGCGGCGGTCCGCGTCGGAGATTGGCTTCAAGGGCGCATGACGGCGGCACACGCGGCGCTCGGCGACTCAGCAGCAGACCCATTGAGCGCGCGAGCCGTTGGAGTCAGAGGCGCAGCGCTCGGACAGGCTCGAGCCTTTCACGAAGCCCTGAGTCACGATGCGCGAGCCGCCTTCACGCTCACCGAGGCGCGCCAACTGCTCGAGGAGACGGGAGGAAGGGGGCACGCTCTGCCGCTCGAGACCGAGAATGCGGGACGCATGGACGCGGTGGCACGGCCGGCGCACCTGCGTTGCCCGCGCGACGTCGTGTTATGGTGGCATTGTGTTTCAGGGACCGAGTGGCGGCCATCCCCCGAGCCCTGGCGGCGAGCCGAACTCGCGGCCCTGAACGCTGCCGGCGTGAGCTTCGTTGGGATGAGGGAACGACTGGCGGTCGAGGCGCGATCGTGGCGTCAGGCGTTGCTGGCCGCGCGACAGCGTCTGGTGCTGGCGATGCCTCGTTCGGCGCTCGGTCAAGCGCTCGCGCCGCATCCTATCTGGGATGAGATCGTCGCGCGCTTGGACGCCAAGGCGCCGGATCTCGCGCGGATCACAGTCGATGCCCGCGATTGGCTCGAGAGCAACGCCGGATCGCTCCCGCTACGGCTCGACCCAGCGCAATCCGGTGTCGCCGCCGTCACCGCTTTGCCGCTGCCCGAACCGCGACTCGAGTGGCGCATCGAGCCTACCCTGCTCGCGGGAACGCAACGACACAGCGCGAGTAGCCTCGAGTCGCTGGTGGGCTGCCCCTTGAAATGGGTGCTGCGCCATCGGGCTGGGTTGTACCGCGGATCGGTGGGAGCGCTGGCGTCCGGTCCGATCCTCAATGGACGGCTCGGCCACCGCCTCGTGGAGGAGTTGCATCTCGGCGGTGCGCTGCGCGATCCGTGCGTGGCGCGAGCTGCAGCGCCCAGTCACTTGACCCGCCTGGTTCATGGAGAAGCCGCGGTCCTGCTGCGCGCGGGTCAGGCCTCGGAGCTCAGTCAGTTGAAGCAGCAACTTTGCCATGCCGTCGATGCCCTCGTGACTCTGCTCGCAGCTTCGAAGCTCGAAGTGGTCGGCGTCGAAGTGCAGACGGAGGCGGCCTGGCGGGGCGGAGCACTCGAGGGTTGCATCGATCTCCTGCTGCGGGACAGCTCGGGTCGGGAAGTAGTGCTGGACTTGAAGTGGGGATCCAGTAGGTACCGTCAACTTCTCGCTATCGGCACTGCGCTGCAACTCGCCATCTATGCAGCGGTGCGTCGCTTGGTGAGCGGCGCTGGCGAGCTGCCGCTGGCCGGCTACTTCTCGCTCGGCGACGGGCGACGGATCGGCACCGACGCCACCCCGTCGCTGGCCAGTCCTGAGCCGTCGGAAGTAACCTCGGATCTCTCTGAAACCTGGAAGCGGCTCGAAGCCACCGCCGAGCTCGTCGAGACGTTGCTCGGACAAGGGCGCGTCCTGGTCACCGGCCTGAAGCGGTCGGTGCCGATGTCGAAGGAGACTCGAGCCGACGACGCCCGCCGCCATCTGGAACTCGAGCCAGGCTCCGCCTGCAGCTACTGTGACTACCCGGCCTTGTGCGGACGCAGCTGGGAGGACTTCGCATGAACGCGCCGCAGAATAGTGCCAGCGGACTGACTCTGGTGGGCGCGGGCGCGGGTAGCGGCAAGACGCACCGCCTGACGGGCGTGGTGACCGATTCGCTCGATCCACGTTGCACGCATCCGATCGCCCCCGGAGGGCTCCTGGCGGTCACCTACACCCGCAAGGCGGCCGCGGAACTCCAGGCGCGAATCCGACGCAGCCTGGTGGCGGCCCAAGCCCACGAGCAAGCTCAGGAGCTACCGCTAGCTTACGTGGGGACGGTTCACGCGGTGTGCTTGCGTCTGCTCGAGGAATTTGCGCTGGATGCCGGCCTGTCACCGTTGGTCGGCGTGATCGCCGGCGACGCTACCCGGGCGCTGCGACAGGCGCTCGAGTGGGGGCTCGAGCCCGACGCGAAGACGCGCCTCGAGACATTGGCGAGCCAGCTGGAGATTCGGCTGGATCCGCGGACGAAACGCTGCGACTGGCTCGGACCGGTCGAAGACATCATGACGCTGGCCCGCAGCAACCGGATCGCGCCCGGAGCGCTGCGTGCCATGGGAGAGCGCTCTGCCTACCGACTCTTGGACCTGATGGGGGCACCGGAGCCCGATGCAGACGCGCTCGACAGCGCTCTGGCCGCCGCGCTCGACGAGGCCCAGCGTGCTCTCGAGAGCGTCGACGACGGGCAGAAGAACACGCAAGGCGTGCGCGCCACCATCCAGGCTGCTCGAGAAGGTGCTCGACGGGGGACGCTCGCCTGGTCGCGCTGGATCGGCCTGAGCAAGCTCGCTCCCGGTAAGGCGGCCCGCTGCGCCGTCGCGCCCTTGATTGACGTTGCCGCGCGCGTGGACCGACATCCGAGGCTGCAGGCGCAGATCCACGACTTCACGCGGGCCGTTTACCACGCCGCGGCCGCGGGACTTGACGCATACGAGTCGTGGAAGCAACGGCGGCGGCTAGTGGACTTCGTGGACATGGTCGACCTCGCGCTCCGCCTCGTCGCCGTCCCGGAAGTGAGGCGGGAGCTCGCCGAGCGGCTCGAGCTGGTTGTAGTGGATGAATTCCAGGACACGAGCCCCGTACAGCTAGCCCTCTTCACAGAACTGCACCAGCTCTCGGGGAGTTCCACCTGGGTCGGCGATCGCAAGCAGTGTATCTTCGAGTATGCCGGAGCCGATCCGACGCTGATGGACGCCGTCGCTCAATGGGTGAGTTCGTCCGGCGGTCAGACGGGAGTATTGCTCGACAACTGGCGCTCCCGCCCGGAGCTCGTCGAGTTCTGTTCCCAGCTGTTCTCGGTGGCACTGAAGGTCCACGGTTACGCTCGAGAAGAAGTGGCGATGACGCCACAACGACCCGCCCCGGCCGCGCTGGCAGGGCTGCCACCACTGGGTCTTTGGTGGCTCCAGACCAAGAGCCAGGAGGGCGACGCCGAGGCCATCGCCGAGGGCATCGTCCGGCTGCTCCAGACGCCGGAGGCGACACCTGTCGTGGACCGACTGACCCAGCTTGCGCGCTCTCTCCGGCCCGCAGACGTGGCGGTGCTGGTCGCCACCAATGCCGAAGGCGAGCGAATCACCACCGCCCTCGCTCGGCGTGGCGTTCGCGCCGGCATCGCCCGCGCGGGTCTGCTCGATACGCCGGAAGGCAGCCTGGTAGAGGCGGCACTCGCGTGCGTGGCAGATGTCCGCGACTCCCGTTCTCGCGCACTCGTCGACGCACTCACCGGCTTCGCTGGGGCGAGCCCAGACCGCTGGCTCGAGGCGCTGATCACCGAACATACCCAGCAGCGTGAGGCTCGCGAAAGGGGTGAAGCCTTCGAGCCTCGCGAGCCCTCCGAAGCTCAGGCCCGCCTGCGGGCGTTGCGAGCCGACATCGAGCTGCTCGCACCGTCGGAAACGCTCGAGCGGGTGCTCGTAGCGCTCGACCTGCCTAGCCTGTGCGCGCGCTGGCCCGACCCCGAGCAGCGCCTGGCCAATATCGACGCCCTGCGCGCGCTAGCGGCACGGTACGAGGCGAGATGCGCGGAGCAGCACGAGGCCGCGAGCAGCGCCGGGCTCCTGCGATTCTTTGCTGAGGCCAAGCAGAAGGTGCTGCTGCGTGATGAGGAGCTGGCGACGGACGACCAACATGTGAGCGCCGAGATCCATGGCGTGACGATCGCCACCTACCACAAGTCCAAGGGCCTCGAATGGCCCGTCGTGATCCTCGGCAGTCTCGATCGCGAGGAACGGCGGGACGCCTTCACGGTGCTGCCCGAGAGCGATCGGGTGGGCTTCGATCCCACCGATCCACTCGGTGGTCGATGGATCCGCTACTATCCCTGGCCGTACGGGAGTCAGCGCACGACTGCTCTGGCCCAGAGGGTAGCGGCCTCGCCCGAAGGCGAAGCCGTTCGGGAACGCGAAGCGCGGGAGCGGACGCGATTGCTCTATGTGGGCTTCACGCGCGCCCGAGATCACTTGATCCTCGCAGTGCGACTCGGAAGGAATGGGCCCAAGTCGGCGTGGCTCGACGAGCTCTGCGATGCCGAGGAGCGGCCTCTATTGTCACTCCCCGCGGGAACGGACCACGCGAGCCCTGCGATCGGAATGCGGGGGACAGACGGCGTGTCACGACGTGTCGCGGCCCGGGTCTGGCCCCTCGGCACCAGAGTCGACACCGACGAAAAGCCCTCGATTCTGTTCGCCCAACTGGAGGCGCGTTGGTTCGTCCCCGGTGAGCGAGCGCCGGGGGATCCTGCTCGCTATTCTATCGCACCCTCTCGCGCTAGCCTCGATTGGCCCGGTCTCGAACTCGGGGAAGTCGGCGATGCGCTGAGCACCGGGCCACGCCTCGAACTGGGCAGCAAGAGCCCCAAAGACTGGAGCAGCGTCGGGGACGTTCTGCACGCCTTTCTGGCAGCCGATCTGCCCGCGCTCACACCCCAGCGGCGGCTTGAAGTGGCCCGCCGCCTGCTGGGCGCCTCCCAGCTGCTCGGGCTGCTCGAACCTCACACCCTGCTGCGCGCCGGCGATCAGCTGCGCCGCTGGGTCGATTCGCAATGGCCGGGTGCGACGTGGCACCGCGAGCTGCCGGTGTGCGGCGTGATTCGAAGTGCAGGAGGCCAACGACGCATCGAAGGCACGATCGATCTCCTGCTCGAGCTCGAGCACGGGGTCGTCCTCATTGACCACAAGAGCTATCCGGGGGCGCGCAGCACGTGGCGGGACAAAGCGCAGGAGTTCGTCCCGCAGCTGGCGGCGTACGCGGAGGTCTTGCGCATGGTCGGCCAAACCGTACTGAGCCAGTGGATCAGCTTCACGGTGGCCGGCGGAGTCGTTCAGGTACGAGACCGCCCGCGGGTATTTCAGACGGCGGCCGCAGCGCACGGAGGAGGAGTCACATGACGGGGAAAGAGGGCTCGGAAGCAGCGCCGGAGGAGGCCCCATCTGCGGAGACGGCCCTAGAGAACGAAGCTGCGTCCGCTCGCGCCAAGCCCCTGCGCCGGCCCCTGCCCGTCCTGCCCGAGGCCCTGACGTTGGTGCCGGCACGCATGCTCAACGAGGTGATGTATTGCGAGCGGCTCATGTACCTCGAATGGGTCCAGGGGGAATGGGCTGACAATGTCTTCACGGTCGATGGCCAGGCTGTCCACCGGCGCGTCAACGAAGAAGGCAAGCCCCTACGCAAAGCCAAGGCGCCCGAAGGGGACGAGCAGGTCGCTCCCGAAGAGGAGAGACCGTACGTGGCCCGCTCGGTATGGCTGTCCTCGGAAAAGCTCGGAATCACCGCCAAGATCGATCTCGTCGAAGTCGATGGCACCGAGGTGGTGCCTGTCGAATACAAGCGCAGTGGGCGCCCCGACGTGGCGGGCGGTGCCTACCTCCCTGAGCTCGTCCAAGTCTGCGCGCAGGTCCTGCTCTTGCGGGAGCACGGCTACCACTGCACCCATGGGGAGATCTACTACGCCCAAGACCGCCAGCGCGTCCCTCTCGACATCGACGACTGGGTCATCGAGCGAACACTGGCAGCCGTCGAGCGAGTGAGAGCCCTGGTGCAGAAGGGCGTCTTGCCAGCGCCGCTCGACGATAGCCCGAAATGCCACGGTTGCTCGCTGGTGGGCATTTGTCTACCCGACGAGACGCGTGCCCTCGCCCAAGACCTTCCCCCGGAGCCCATCGAGCTCGAGGACCATCCCACCTTCGACGTCGGCGACGACCCCTGGGGACTCGCCGTCGGGATCCAGCGCCCGGTACGGCGCCTCTTCCCGGCGCGGGATGACAAGTTGCCCGTCTATGTCCAGTCACAGGGGGCGATGTTGAAGCTCAGCGGAGAGCGCCTGCTAGTGCAGAGCAAGGATGAGCCCGTCCGTCCGGCGCGCCTCAGCAACACGTCTCACGTAGCCCTCTTCGGAAATGTTCACGTGACGACCCCCACGATCCGCCGCTTGCTCGAGCGCGGCATCCCACTCTTCTTCTTCAGCTACGGTGGGTGGTTCGTCGGGCAGGCTACCGGGCACGACTCGAAAAACGTCGAGCTGCGAGTGGCCCAATACCGAGCCAGCCAGGACCGCGAGCAATGTGCGAAATTGGCACGCGGCTTCGTCGCGTCGAAAATTCTGAACTGCCGCACATTGCTGCGCCGCAATCACGCGGCTCCGAGCCCCGTGGCCCTCTCCGAATTGAAGCAGCTCGCGCGCAAGGCGCGGTCGGCAAACTCCATCGAGTCGTTGCTCGGCATCGAAGGAACCGCAGCGCGCCGTTACTTTGGCGAATTTGCCGGCATGCTCAAGGGGACCAACGAGGACTTCGATCTCGACGGAAGAAACCGGCGGCCGCCTCGCGACCCGGTCAATGCCCTCCTGTCCTTCTGCTACTCGCTCTTGTCCAAGGAGTTCGCTCTCGCCATCCGCGCGGCAGGGCTAGACGGCATGCTCGGCTTCTACCACCAGCCGCACTTCGGGCGCCCCTCGCTGGCCTTGGACTTGATGGAAGAGTTCCGACCCGTGATCGCCGATTCGGTGGTCATCGGCGCCATCAACAACGGCGTCGTGCAGAAGGACGACTTCGTGCGCGCGGCGGGCGCAGTGGCATTGACGCAGCCCGCGCGCAAACGCCTGATCTTGAGCTTCGAGCGCCGCATGGATCAACTGGTCACTCACCCAGTGTTTGACTATCGCATCAGCTACCGGCGCGTCCTCGAAGTGCAAGCGCGGCTACTGAGCCGCGTTCTGCTCGGCGAGCTCCCGTTCTACCCCGAATTTCGCGTCCGATGAGGGTATCCCCATGCGACACACGTATATCGTGACCTACGACATCTGCGACCCGAAGCGCCTGCGCAAGGTCTACAAGCTGATGCTGGGGTGGGGAGATCACCTGCAGCTCTCGGTGTTCCAATGTGAGCTCAATCATCGGGAGCTGGTAGAGCTGCGTGTCGAGCTGGCTCGCGTGATGCGGCATACCGAAGACCAAGTGCTGTTCGTCGATGTCGGGACAGTCGAGGGCCGCGGCGCCGAATCCATCACGTCGCTCGGCCGCGCCTACGTGGATCCGGAACGCGTCGCTATCGTCGTCTAGCCAGTGCGAAGCGCTTTCTCACCAGCCACAGCTGCGGTATACTGTGATCCTCGGCGCGAGCGGTTCGGTGCATCAAAAACCACCCGAAGCGCTCGCAGACCCAGCAGGTCTTTGAAAACTCTAAAACTCTCCATGTCCATCTTCGAGCTCGCGCGTCGAGTGCACGCCCGAAGCCCCTCACCCAACATGTACCCAGTCGCAATCCAGCCCCTACCACCGCGAGTTGTCTGGACTCCTGGTGGACGGCTTTCCGTCGCGTTCACGCGACGGCCCCATTGAAGCTCCATGCCCGCGGCGAGCTTGCTCTTGATGGCCGAGTCGCTTTCCGTCGCGTTCACGCGACGGCCCCATTGAAGCGAGAAGCCCCGGATCATCTCGGCCACGCCCAGCAACCTTTCCGTCGCGTTCACGCGACGGCCCCATTGAAGCATGAGCTTCCAGACGTGCGCCGGATGCGTCGCCTGGCTCCTTTCCGTCGCGTTCACGCGACGGCCCCATTGAAGCGAGCGCCGAGAACATGCGCAAGCACTAGACCCACAGCTTTCCGTCGCGTTCACGCGACGGCCCCATTGAAGCTCGCTCGTACCCTTCTCGCCAATGAGGAATTGCTGCAACCTTTCCGTCGCGTTCACGCGACGGCCCCATTGAAGCGTCCGGAGACAGCGCTGCTGGTTCTGCCAGACGGATCACTTTCCGTCGCGTTCACGCGACGGCCCCATTGAAGCCGCCAGCCGGGCAGAGAATCGATCGCCCAGGCCCATTCTTTCCGTCGCGTTCACGCGACGGCCCCATTGAAGCGCCCCCTTGCCAAAGTGCTTGTCCCATAGCGCGTCATCTTTCCGTCGCGTTCACGCGACGGCCCCATTGAAGCCCTGGGCCTGTTAAGCCCACGCGGCGGCACCTAATCTCTTTCCGTCGCGTTCACGCGACGGCCCCATTGAAGCGTCATGGTGTCTCCCATCGGGCTGGAGTGCCCGGCAGCTTTCCGTCGCGTTCACGCGACGGCCCCATTGAAGCGATTCATCGTAGACGATGACGAAATCCCACTGCGAGCTTTCCGTCGCGTTCACGCGACGGCCCCATTGAAGCAGCCAGGACGCCAACGCGCTGAACGGCGGCACCCACGGCCTTTCCGTCGCGTTCACGCGACGGCCCCATTGAAGCCACAAGGCGTCGGTCCAGTCGTTCCACGCTTCGCAGCTTTCCGTCGCGTTCACGCGACGGCCCCATTGAAGCGAGTGCCCGGACTGCCACGAACATCTCGGGCATACGGCTTTCCGTCGCGTTCACGCGACGGCCCCATTGAAGCGCCTGGTCTTCGGGCGTGGCAGCCGGTGGGTTGATGCTTTCCGTCGCGTTCACGCGACGGCCCCATTGAAGCGATGGTCGCCAGCTCAGCGGCGAGTCCCGTGATGTCCCTTTCCGTCGCGTTCACGCGACGGCCCCATTGAAGCGTCGTCTGTCATCGACAAGGGGGACCTCCGCGCCTCCGGCTTTCCGTCGCGTTCACGCGACGGCCCCATTGAAGCCGACCACCAGACCCCACCCAGATGCGGTCCGGCGGAAACCTTTCCGTCGCGTTCACGCGACGGCCCCATTGAAGCATGGACAGCAAGGGCCACGGGGCGACGACCATTTGCAAGCTTTCCGTCGCGTTCACGCGACGGCCCCATTGAAGCATCTTGCCGACGTAGGAGACGAAGTCGAGAGGCGCTACTTTCCGTCGCGTTCACGCGACGGCCCCATTGAAGCCGATCCATCCGGACGAAAGTAATCGCCCGGCTTGTTCGCTTTCCGTCGCGTTCACGCGACGGCCCCATTGAAGCAAGAGTTTTTACGGATCCATCAACCACTCTCTCGTTCGTCTTTCCGTCGCGTTCACGCGACGGCCCCATTGAAGCCAAAGCGCGCGGTTGTTGCGCTTGGCGGCCATGATGACCCTTTCCGTCGCGTTCACGCGACGGCCCCATTGAAGCCGCCCGGTCGATCCTGCCGAGCGAGTCGCCTGCGAGTGCTTTCCGTCGCGTTCACGCGACGGCCCCATTGAAGCGGATCTCATCCGGGCTAAGCCCTGCGGTGCTCGGCGCTTTCCGTCGCGTTCACGCGACGGCCCCATTGAAGCGAGTATACGCTAGGCGCGTACCCGTCGCACGCTTACAGCTTTCCGTCGCGTTCACGCGACGGCCCCATTGAAGCCCATCCCAGCCGATGGCGGCCCGCCAAGCGGCGTCGCCGCTTTCCGTCGCGTTCACGCGACGGCCCCATTGAAGCACGGGTCCTGTACCGAAAGGCCCCACCGGCCCAGGGTCTTTCCGTCGCGTTCACGCGACGGCCCCATTGAAGCAAAGCCGCCTGGGATCAGTGGAGCGCGCTCGACAACTTTCCGTCGCGTTCACGCGACGGCCCCATTGAAGCGGTGACGCCCGACGGTAAGCGCGTGATGGTATCGGCTTTCCGTCGCGTTCACGCGACGGCCCCATTGAAGCAAAATCCGGCCTGCGCAGTGTTGGCCTGCGCGAGGATGCTTTCCGTCGCGTTCACGCGACGGCCCCATTGAAGCAAGCCTCGCGGCGTAGCACGAAACCCGGGCCCGGCGCTTTCCGTCGCGTTCACGCGACGGCCCCATTGAAGCGCCGGTCAAAAGGCGGGCGTCCCGCGCCTGCTCGCATTCCTTTCCGTCGCGTTCACGCGACGGCCCCATTGAAGCGCCCAAACCAACTGGGGCGTACCCCGGGAGATGACCGATGCTTTCCGTCGCGTTCACGCGACGGCCCCATTGAAGCTGACCGATAGCGGAAGCGCCCCGGAAGACCGCGGGGCATCACCCTCCAAGAAGCAGCGGCTGTAGAGCGCCGCTCCGCAAGGAGGCTTTCAATGAACACACTGGACGAGCAAATGATGCAGGACCTGGACCTCGGGGGCTACGCACCCAAGACGAAGGCGACGTACGTCGCTTCGATTCGGGACTTCTCGAAATTCCACAACGAACGGAACGCTAACGAGCTCAGCCAATTCGAAGTGCGGCTCTGGGTCGAGCATCTCCGGCAGCAGAACCTGAGCGCGCAGCGCCTCCGTCAGCACTACTCCGCGCTCCGGTTTCTGTACCGCAAGACTCTCGGGCGTCCCGAGGCAACTGCCTTTTTGTCTTGGCCGTCTGATCCTGAGAAGCTCCCGACCGTGTTGAGCGCGATGGAGGTCAAGGATCTACTCGGCGCTCTGACCACGGCGCGCATGCGGGTCTTTTTCATGACGGTCTACGCAACAGGGCTCCGTGTCGGTGAGGCCTGCCGCCTGGAGACGGGCGATATTGATGCGGCTCGCGGGGTCATCCGCGTGCGTGGAGCGAAAGGCGGGAAAGAACGACTCGTCATGCTGAGCCCGAGATTGCTCACAGCACTCCGAGCCTATTGGAAGCTCGTCCGCCCTCCTGCGCCGTGGCTCTTCGCCGGACGGACGGGCCGACCCTTGTCGCCGGAGGTTGCCCGGCATGCGCTCGCCGGGGCGGCGAGTGCTGCGAGGCTGGGCAAGAGGGTAACTCCGCACTCACTACGCCACTCGTTTGCAACCCATCTTCTGGAGCAAGGCACCGATCTGCGCATCATTCAGCTGCTGCTCGGCCATGCGAGCATCAAGACCACCACGCGCTACGTAAGCGTTTCGGCTGGGCTAGTGGCGCGCACGCGCAGCCCGCTCGATCGTCTGGGGGACAACGCCAACACCTGAGCGTTCACGGTCAGGCCAGCGCCGGCAACCTCCACCAACCTGGTCGTGCAGCGCGAGGGCGCAGCGGACTTCTGCACGCGGCAAAGCGCGCCGGATGCCGCTGAGACGCCGAGGCGGCCGCGCTGTGCGACGAGCCCGCAGTGCTTGGCGAGATGCGACGCGCAGGGGTCAGCCCGTCACGCCTCGCTAGTCGTACTCTGGCTCGGGCTCTGGCTCAGCGACGTACTTCGACCACAGCTGGTGGGCGAGCCGGCGATGATCCGTGCTTTGCCCGAAGCGCTCGAAGTATTCGGCGACGCGCGCGATGTCGCGCTCGAAGATGGCGCGGGCCTTGGGGTTGTTCCGGCAGTCGACGACCTGGGGGAAGTCGATCAGTTTGATACGCCCGTGGTGATACAGGATGTTGAACGCCGACAGATCGCCGTGCACCCAGCCCAGCCGCAGCAACAGCTCGACGTTGAAGATCACGCGCTCGAAGAGCGGCTTGGCTTCGTTCACATCGATTTCGATGTCGCTCAGCGTCGGCGCCGCGTCGGCGTCATCCCCGATGAAGTCCATGAGCAAGGCTTGTGGCGCGTGCTCGATCGGCTCCGGCACGTCGCCGCCCTGGTCGTGCAGCGTCTTGAGCAACGTGAACTCGTGCATGATCCAGGAGGTCTGCGCGGCGGCCTGCCCACGCTTCGAGTTCGAGGCAACGGCCTTGTTCTGGCGACCGGAGCGCGGGCGATCCGTCTGCCCGTCCTCATTCAAGAGCTCCCTGCCCTCCTGATACTCGCCGACGTTCTTCGAGCTGCGCAGCGAGCGCTCGCGATACAGCTTGGCGGCGACCCAGGTGCGCCCCGTGCTCGGGTGGGCCGAACACGCGTACACCGTCGCCTCCTTGCCCGCTTTGACACGGCGCACGACGTCGAGGATCAGCTCATTTTTGTAAAAGGGACTGAGATATTCCCGGATCCACTTGCGCTCGTAGTCGCTGACGCCCGAAACGTTGGCCGCAAACTCGGGAAAGCCGGGGGTTTTCGATTCCTCTGGCGCAACCGGCCCGCCTCGCCCGCCGTCGTGCTTTTCGCCCCTGCCCTCGGAGCCCGACTCGCTGTCGCGCTCCCGGCGGGTTCCGTAGCCTTTTTCCCGGGGGCTGTTTTCACGCATGAGCGCACATCATCGAGCCTGAGCGTACCACGAATGCGGCCACGAGCTCGCCAATCCCTTCGCAGAAGGCCGGGCCGGACCCGCGAAACAGCGAAAACTGGGCGCCCTCAGCTGGTTCGAGCGCCCTCGAAGTAGCGCGCCAGATACAGCCCGGTCCGACTCTCGCTCGATTGTGCGAGCTGCCGCGGCGTCGTCGCCGCCACGATCTGTCCGCCTTCATCGCCGGCGCCCGGTCCCATGTCGATCACCCAATCACTGCCGGCAATGACGCGCAGGTCGTGTTCGACGACGACGACGCTGGCGCCGGAGGCCACGAGCCCTTGCAGCTGTGCCATGAGCCGTTCGACGTCCGCCGGATGCAGGCCGGTCGTGGGCTCGTCCAGCACATACAAGCTGCCGGCACGCCCCGAGCGCTGCAACTCGGTGGCCAGCTTGATGCGCTGCGCTTCCCCCCCGGAGAGCTGCGTTGCCGGCTGGCCCAGGCGTAGATAGCCCAACCCGACCTCGCGCAGCGCGCCGAGCGCACGCTGGCACGCAGCGTCTCCGGCAAAGAACTCGGCGGCGGCGTCCACCGTCATCGCGAGCACCTCGGCGATGCTCTTGTCACGGTACTTCACCTCCAGGGTCCGCTCGTTGTAGCGCGCGCCGTGGCACGCCGAGCAGGGAGCGTAGACGCTCGGCAAGAACAGGAGCTCGACCATCACCGAGCCCTCCCCTTCGCAGGTCTGGCAGCGGCCTTTGGGCACGTTGAAGGAAAATCGACCGGCGTCGTATCTGCGGCTGCGCGCCATGGGAGTGCTGGCAAAGAGCTTGCGCACCTGGTCGAACAGGCCCGTGTACGTGGCCAGGTTGGAGCGCGGCGTGCGCCCGATCGGCCGCTGATCGACGACGACCAACCTGCGGATGTGCTCGCTGCCCGCGCTGAGCTGACCGCCCGTCACCAGCGGGCCCGCCCGCTCGGCGTCTTCCTCATCCTCGGGCGTGAGCGCCTGACCGAGTTGTTCGGCGACGAGCGCCACCAGTACTTGACTGACCAGCGTCGACTTTCCGGAACCGGAGACGCCGCTGACACAGCTGAGCACGCCCAGCGGAAACTCCGCGTCGAGCCCGGTCAGGTTGTTGCGAGTCACGCCCGAGAGCCGCAACCAGCCCTGCGGGGTGCGCGGCGCCGTGCCCAGCGCCGGCTCGCCCGCAAAGAGATAGCGGCCCGTCTCGGACTGCTCGACGGCCCGCAGCCCGTCCGTGGGGCCGCTGTACAGCACCTGGCCCCCCCCCTCGCCCGCGCGCGGCCCGACGTCGACGACCCAATCGGCATGCCGGATCACGTCGAGCTCGTGTTCCACGACAAACAGCGAGTTGCCCGCTGCCCGCAGGCCGTCGAGCGCGCGCAGCAGCGCCTCGGTGTCGGCAGGGTGTAGCCCCGCCGACGGCTCGTCCAGCACGTAGACGACGCCAAACAGATTCGAACGCACCTGCGTCGCCAGCCGGAGCCGCTGCAGTTCTCCTGGCGACAGGCTGGGCGTGTTGCGTTCGAGCGCGAGGTAGCCGAGCCCGAGGTCGAGCAGCGCACCGAGCCGGGCCAGCATGTCCTCGGTGATTCGGCGCGCCGCCAGCGCCCGCTCGGGATGCAGCTCCACCAGTTGCTCGAAGCCGGGCGCGCTGCCCTGCGCGTACGGCCGCAAGGCGCGAGCCAGGGCCTTCAGGGGCAAGCGCGACATCTCCGCGATGTCCAGCCCGGCAAATCGCACGGACAGGGCCTCGCGACGCAGGCGCTTGCCGCCGCATTCGGGGCAATCCTGGCTGCGCATGTACTGCGATACGCGACGCTTCATCTGCGCGCTCTGGCTGGTCGCAAAGGTGTGCAGCACGTGGCGCCGGGCGCTGGTGAAGGTGCCCTGGTAACTGGGTTCCTCTTTGCGCTTGAGCGCCCGACGCACCTCGGCAAGCTCGTACCCCGAGTACACCGGCACCACGGGCTGCTCGTCGGTGAAGAGGATCCAGTCGCGATCCTTCTTGGGCAGTTCACGCCACGGCCGATCGATGTCGTAGCCCAGGGTGATCAGAATCTCGCGCTGGTTCTGTCCTTGCCAGGCCGTGGGCCACGCCGCGATGGCTCGCTCGCGGATGCTGAGCGAATCGTCCGGGACCATCGAGGCCTCCGTCACCTCATACAGGAGCCCCAGGCCGTGGCACTTCGGGCAAGCGCCGTCCGGGGTATTGGGAGAAAAGGCCTCTGCGTGCAGCGGCGCCTGCCGATGAGGGTAATCCCCGGCGCGCGAATACAGCATGCGGAGCAGGTTCGAGAGCGTGGTGACACTACCGACGGACGAGCGCGTCGTCACTCCACCCCGCTGCTGTTGCAGCGCCACGGCGGGCGGCAAGCCGTCGATGCTGTCGACCTCGGGCACATCCATCTGGTCGAACAGGCGCCGCGCGTAGGGCGAGACCGACTCGAGGTAGCGCCGCTGCGCCTCCGCGTACAGCGTACCGAACGCCAGCGTCGATTTGCCGGAGCCGGATACGCCCGTAAACACGACCAGCGCATCGCGCGGAATGTCCACGTCGACGTTCTTCAGGTTGTGCTCGCGCGCGCCCCGCACGCGCACAAAGCCCGTGGGGAGGTCGGCAGGTTCGGGCGCAGGGGAACGAGGCGCCGCGCTCATGCCTACGAGAGCCGCGCCGCCGGTACCGAAGCGGCGCGCAGCGCCTCGAGGCGGACCGGTTCAGGGGTCATGACGCGAAGCATAGCGGAGCCGAGCGCCGCCGGCCTCAGACATTTCCAGGGCGTCCGACTCTGCTACGCGGCTGGTGTAGTTGGCTACACCGTTGTATGTGGCTACCCTGTCGTATGCGGGTACCCCGTTGGATGTGCCGTCTCGCTGCGGCCAGGGCACCCAGTGGGAAGCTGGAGTGACCGTGGCCCAGGAGGGGGTGATCCCGACGCTGGCCCAGGACGTGTGCCGCATCTGCGCGCAGGCGGGCGGCGAGGTTTTCTGCGCCCGCGAGATGATGTTCGGCCACCGAGAGGAGTTTGCCTACTTTCAGTGCCCGAACTGCCGCTGCCTGCAGATCCGCGATATCCCCCCGGATCTGGCCCGTCACTACCCGGACAATTACTACTCGCTACACGCGCCGCTGGTGCAGCCGACCCGGCTCGGTCGCTGGCGCTGGCAACTGGAGGGCAGGCTGCGCCGCTCGCTGCTCAACTTCGGTCGGGGCCGGCGCTCGCGCATCTTTCAGTGGATGCGCCGCACGAGCACTGGTTTCAACTCCGCCATCTTGGACGTCGGTTGCGGGCGGGGCAAGCTGCTGCACGAGCTGTCGCTGTTTGGCTTTCGCGATCTCACGGGCGCCGACCCCTTCGTCGCGGGCGAGCTGCGCTATGGCAACGGCGTCGTGATCCACAAGTGTGAGCTGTCGGCGCTCGAGCGGCGCTTTGACCTGATCATGATGCACCACACGCTCGAGCACGTCCCGGAGCAGCTGGCGACGCTGATGGCTGCCCGGGAGCGTCTGCAGCCGGGCAGGTTCTTGCTGCTCCGAGTCCCCGTCGCCGATTGTCACGCCTGGAAAACGTATGGGGTGCACTGGTTTGCTCTGGACGCTCCGCGCCACCTCTACCTGCACACCGAGAAGAGCATTCGCTGGCTGGCAGAGCAGAGCGGGCTCACCCTCACGGGCGTAGAGTGGGATTCGGGCGCGCACCAGTTCTGGGGCAGCGAGCAGTACCTGAAGGACATTCCGCTGCGCTCACCGCAGTCGCACTACGAGAATCCTCGCGGCTCGATCTTCAGCCGCGCGGACCTGCGCCGCTTCGAGAGCGAAAGCCGCCGGCTGAATGCCTCGGGCCACGGCGATTCAGCGTGTTTCTACCTGCAGCGCAGCTGAGCGCGGGCCACCGAGCACCCGAGCTCAGCGCTGGAACTGCTGCAGCCAGCTGGCGAGGCACTCGGTCTGCTCTTCGGTGATGATGAAGGAGCCGATGGGCATGCGGCCACCACAGCCGGGCGCCGGGAAATTGCCGGTGATCTTGGTCAAGAGCAGGCTCTGACTGTAGTCACGCGAGTCGATGATGCGCCCACAGCTCGCGTTGCGCACGGACACGACGTCGACGAAGCGCGCTGCCTCGACCGGGCCCACCGCAAAGTCACCGATGGTGGCGCCGGGGTTGCTGTGGCAGGAGCCATTGCCGCAGCTGGCGGTCAGCACCTTGGTGGGGGCGTCGCAATACTCGATGGGGGGCAGCTCCGAGGCCGCGCCTCCTGCGCCGGCGTTGGCTTCGACGCCAGCACCCCCCGCTCCCGAATCGCCGCCGGTCACGGGGAGCTCGGCGCCGTCATCGCTTCCGCCCGCTGCGGCAGCGCCCACGGGCAGCGCCGTGCTACCGCTCGCGCCTGCCGGCGGCTCGAGCTCCGGCACCTCCGAGCCATCTCCGCAGCCCATGCCCAGCGCGGCCCCGGCGAGGCAGCCCGACGCGAGTAGCCAGCGGGCAGTCCGGTGCGACAGCATGGGTGAGAGCGTAGCAGCTGCGAGCCGCTGCGCCGCAGCGGTTCGAATTCGGCACAACTCTCTGAGCTGGACCGGCCATTGCCGGACGCGCCAGCAGCGTCTAGGCTGGCGGACGTGGATGCTGTTTTCCGGGGCGGAACACTGGCGCTGTTGGCCTGGGCTCTCGGCTGCTCGACGGCGTCCAGCGCCGGATCCGATCCACCCCGGGCGGAGGATTCCGCGCCCCGGGGGGGTGACGCCGGCGGCCACCGAGGCCACGCCGACGGGCGCGGCGCCGCCCGCCGGCACGGGGGACGCACCCGGAGCCGGCGCGTCGAGCGAGGCAGCCGGCGTTGTCCCACTGGCTGAAACACCTGCGGCCGGCGCGGCCGCGGCGCCGCGCCGCCGAACATCGCGTTCGCCCCCTCGGCTCAAACGCGCGAGCAGTTCCGCCTGCATTTCGAGATCACCACCGGCGACCCCATCTGGCCGGAGTCGTATGCAGCGTCGCTCGAGGCGTACACGGCCGCGGGCATGCTTTTCACGCAGGACGACACGAAGCCCGGCGGTCACTGCGCGTTCGACCAACAGCAAGTGATCCTGGATCACATTGGTTTCGTTCTAGGGACTTCGCGCTAGGGGCGCGTTCCCGGCCTCCGGCCACGAGAGGGCCGGGTCGTAAATGCGGCCTCGGGGATTGGCGACCGGTAGCGAGAGCTGCTAGGGTTGCCGCTCCCCGATGCTCCGCCCCGGCAGCGCCCCGGTTCGACGTTTCAGCGAGGCCCCGTCCCCGCTGCTTTCGAACGCTGTTTGCGCCGCGAAGAAGCAGCTCGTAGGGTGGCGACGTGCCACTGTGTGGGCTGGAGGAGTGCCGAGCGTGGGTCGAAGCGTCGAATGAGACAATAGGCGAGAAACCCCACCCGGCCTGAGCGGGTGGTCCTCTAGGTCGCCCGCGCTGGTCAGAAAGTGATCGGCAGTGTCCTCCAGCGAGCAGTCTAGCGAGCCGTCCAGCGACCTGGCCAACGAAAGATCCGGCAACCCACCCCCGAGCCTGAAGCGTGTGTTCGCGTTTGGGGCCGTGTACCTGATCTGGGGCTCGACCTATCTCGGCATCCGCATCGGCGTGGAGACGTTGCCGCCGTTCTTGCTCGCCGGCGGCCGCGCCGTCATCGCCGGAGGCATCCTGTATCTGTGGCTTCGGCTGCGCGGCGTGCCCGCCCCGGCGCTCGGCGAGTGGGGCCGCGCCAGCCTCGCGGGCGTGTTGATGTTGTCCCTGGGCAACGGACTCGTGACCTGGGCCGAAACCCACGTGAGCTCGGCGCTGGCCGCGCTCCTGATCGCGGCCACCCCGCTGTTCGTGGCGGCGCTCGATTGGTGGCGCCCCGGCGGCCGCCGCCCCACGCGGCCCGCGCTCGGAGGCATCGTGCTCGGCGCGGCCGGCATGTTGCTCCTGGTGCAGCCCGACGCCAACAGCGTGGCCGCGAGTCATACGCTCGGAGTGCTGGCCGTGCTGGTCGGCGGCGCGACCTGGGCCATGGGCATCCTGTACCTGCGCTACCGCACGGGAGCGCGGCACACGGCGCTGTTCGGTGCGCAGCAGATGTTAGCCGGGGGCGCCCTGCTGCTGGTCGCCTCTGCGCTGCGGGGAGAGCTCCACACCTTCGAGCTGGCCAGCGTCTCTGCGCGCAGCCTGCTCGCCCTCGCCTACCTGACCATCTTTGGTTCCCTGGTCGCGTTCAGCGCGTACAACTGGCTGGCCACGAACACGACGCCGTCGGGGTTGTCCACGACCGCCTACGTCAACCCGGTCGTGGCGCTGATCTTGGGCACGCTGGTGCTCGGTGAGCGGCTGCCCTGGCTCTCCCTCGCCGGCGCTGCGCTGATCCTGGGCGCGGTGCTGGTGATGAGCTGGCAGTCTCCCCCACGCCCAGGCCCTTCCCCGGTCGCCGCTGCGGCGCCGCCTGCAAAGAAGGAGCTCGTCGTCCCGACGGGCTCGACGTGACGCCGCTCACGGCGCAGACGCGGCGCGCAACCGTTCGAGCGACAACTCGGACGAGAGGCGCGCCGAGGTGGCGCAGGTCCTGGCGACTCGCTTGAGCGTCGAATCGGCGTAGACGATGGGCGCCGGCAGTACCTGCGCGTTGAAGCCTTGCTTGAAGAAGCGCACGCCTTCCAGCCCCGCGCTCGGATTGAAATCGAACCAGGTATGACCGGCGGCATAGGCGTCGCGGATCACTTCGAACATGAGGACCTTGGCGACGCCCGTGTCCAGCTGCTCGGCGAGCGTGGCGCCGTGCCAATACACCGCGTGCGCATTCGAGTAGACACAGATGTTGCCGCTGACCACTTGCCCATCGCGGCGGGCGAGCCACAGTTTGAGTTGCGGCGAGCGCAACCGGTACATGCTTTCGAACAGACGCCAGGCGTAGCCGTCCGCGGCCGTGTTCCCCCAGCGCCGGAGCGAATCCTGGTAGATGTCGAAGTAGGCGCGCCAATCTTGCAGGGTGGACGCCGGCTCCACCGAGAAGCGCCCGCTCCTGGCCGCCTTCCTGATCTGCGAGCGGTAGGAGGGCTTGAAGCCGGCGAGCAGCTCTTCGGGCGTGCGCAACAAGCGCAAAGCATGCGTCTCATCCGCCTTGCAGGGGACCCCGAGGGAAACGCCCGCGTCGAGTGCTTGTCGATCATAGGGATTGAGCCGCCACACCAGGCTCGTGCGCTGGCGGCGGGTGAGCCAACCGACGAGCAGGAGAGCGTGCCGCGCCGACAGCGAGCCTGTGCCGAGCCAGCCCCCGTAGGTGCCCTCCGGCGAGGTCACGTAGCGATTCAAAAGGCCGCCCAGCTTGGTCTCGTGACAGAGCGGCACGAGCGCGCGTGCGCCGTCCGAGAAGTGCAGCAGCTTGGGCGTCGGCGTGAGCCGACCCTGGCCGTACACGCTCCACAGGTAGGCCCACTCTGGAGAGTGAAAGTACGTCGCGTGCTTGCAACCCAGCCAATGCTCTTGCCATTCGGACTCCGTAGCGTCCGTGATCCGAAGCATGTCGATCACTCGGGGTGCAAGCATAGAGCAGCCATCTTCGCCATCGTTCCATCGGCCTTCCAGGGTCAATTCGCAGCGCCCTACGCGATGCGAGCGCAGCGATTGCCCCGCTTTGCGACGCCGGGTCGTTCCTGCGAGCCGAGCGACATCCGGCTGCAACACTGCGAACACGCGTCTGCGAACAGTGAGCTTCGCCCGCGCGCAGCGGGAGCAGTCGGAGTGCTCGCGCGCGCTGCTCGCCGTCCGCGGGTCAGGTGTTGGTGCCGATCCAGATCATGTGTTGGCGCCGGGCCAGGCTCGGATGCGAGCGAACTCGGTGCAACATCACGCTCAGGCCGGCCGCGCGCAGGCGCTCGGAGAAACCGACTTCCGGCCCCGCCGACCAGAGCGCCAGCACGCCGCGCGGCGCGAGCGCCGAGCGAATGCCGGCGAGCCCTGCTGGCGAATACAGCCAACCGTTGCTCTCGCGAGCGACGGCGCGAGGGCCGTTGTCCACGTCCAGCAGGATCGCGTCGAAGCGCTGGCGCGGCGAACGGAAGAGCGCACAGATGTCGCCTTCGACCACCTGGACGCGCGCATCGTCGAGCGGCTTGCCATTCAACGTGCCGAGCAGCTCGCGGTTCCAGCGCACCACCGCCGGTTCGACCTCGGCCACGGTGATGGACGCCTGGGGACCCACCCGAGACAGCGTCGCGGCGAGCGTATAGCCGCAGCCGAGCCCCCCCACGAGCACGCTCACCTTGGCACGCTCCGACAGGCTGCTCAGCGCGAGCTCGGCGAGCGACTCTTCCGAGCCGTGCACCCGCGTGTTCATGAGCAGTTGCCCGTTGGCACGGATGCTGAAGTCATTGCCTCGGCGAAAAAGTTCCAGCCGAGTGCCATCGGGGGCATCCGCGCGGTCGATCCGGATCCAGGGCGTCATGGGGGCAACACCGGCCCTGCGCGGAGCTGCCAGGAAAGCTGTTCGATTACTGAACCTTAGGCGACCGGCGGCAGCAGCGGGTCCAGGAAAATCGACCGGATCCGCGGCAGGCTGTCGATTTTCGGGATCTTCGGCACCCCCGCCGCGCATGTGGCCTCGGGTGCCGATCTCAGCGGCGTTCACCCCGAGTCACCCCAGCCCCCCGGAGCCAGGTTGCAGGATAACTCCCAGAATGCGTCGTGGACGGCTTTTCCGGCCCCGGTAGCCCGCAACGGCTCCGCGGAACAGCCCTCCCCACCGTCTCCCCTGGCTGCGGCCCTGTCCGCGGCGGATGAACTGGCCAGCGTCGACGCGTCGAGCGTGCCGCGCCGCGCCGTCGAGCTCGCTCGCACCCGCCTGGGTCTGGAGCGGGTCGGGCTGTTCCTGCGGGACGCCGCTGTCGAAGGGGTCCTGCTGCGGGGCAGCTGGGGCACTGGAGCGCACGGCGAGACGACGGACGAACGCTCGTTGTTTCACGTGCTCCCGCCCGCCTGGTACGAGGCGCTGCTCGCCTCGCGGCAATCCGGAGCGCTCGGCCTGTACATGCCGCAGGCGCCGCTGTTTGCCTATGAGCAGGGTCGCCACGTAGCGCTCGGTGAGGGCTGGATCATGGCCACGCCGCTGTTTGTGGCCAACGAGCTGGTGGGCGTGATGTACAACGACGCGGCGCTCAGCCACAGCCCGATCGACGAAGCCAAGCAGGCGGCCGTGCACGTGTTTTGCAAGCTGCTGGCGCTCTACTGTAGCGCCCGCTCGGCGAGCCTCGCCGGACACTCTGTGGGCGGGCAATCCATGGCCGGACACTCTGTGGGCGGGCAGACCGTTGCTGCCGCGCAGAGCGCGGGGATGGGGCGCTGCCCCGCGCAGGCACCGCTCGTGGAACGCGTGCTGCAGGCGCTGAACGAGGATCTGCCCGTCACCGGCGAGCGGCTGGCGAGCGAGCTCGGTGTGAGCCCCGGGCACCTCGCCCGCTCCTTCAAGCGCAAGATGGGCGTATCGCTCGTCGACTATCGAAACCGGCTGCGGCTGGAGCGGTTCCTGGCCGCGGTGCAGCGCCGTGGCAATGGCAGCAACCTGCTGGACGCAGCGCTCGAAGCGGGCTTCGGCAGCTACGCCCAGTTCCACCGGGTGTACCGCAAGTTCCGGGGAGCGACCCCGCGCGAAGTTTTTATTAGCGGCTCCCCGGATGCCTCTCGCGGGAGCGCGCCCGCCCCCTGACGGCATGCGTACGCCGGTCGTCACGCTTCGAGGGCGGAGGCTAGCCCCAGGAGCGCGGCGCGCCCGTCGCCGGCATACGAGCTGCCGTGCATGCAGGCCAGCACGCGCGGCTCGAATTGAGCCAGCCGCTCCAGGTGCCGGCGCGTGTCTTTGCCGTGCGAGAAGTAGTCCATCGCGGCGCGCATGCCCTCGCTCGGGCCGAGAATCTCCGACTCGGTGAGCGGCGGGTTGGTGGCGCCGGCCTGCGTGAATAGATCGCCACAGAACAGCGTGCGGGTGGTGGCCTCGCCGAGATAGCCGCACTCCCAGCCGTGCGGCACGTGCGGTGCGTCGAACCAGATCACGCGCCGGTCCCCCAGATCGATGCTCTCCCCATGGGCAAGCGCCGTGACGGGTCGATCGGCGGCATCGCGCGTGAACACCATCGCTGCCACCTGGCTGCACAGCGGGCGTGCCTGCGGCGCGAGCGCCAGCCACTCGACGAGCGAGCCGGACTCGTCCCCCTCCACGTGGGAGAAGCCGATGTACTTCAGCGACTCGGGCGGCAACACGGCCCGCACCGCCTGCTGTACCAACGGGAACATGCGGCGTGGCCCCGTATGAAACAAGAGCGGCTCCTCCGCCGCGATCAGGAACTGACTGAACGAAAAACCCAGTGGTAGCTCCGGGCTCGGCGGCACGGGGGTGCTGATGCGAAAGATACGCGCTGCGATTTCGTCGATGCGGGTGCCTGTTTGGGTGTTCGTGAGCGTCATCTCGGCAGCTCGATGCGCGGCGCAAACCGCTGACACAACACGGCCTCGGCGCGCTCGGCGCCAGGCTCCCGGGCGGCGATCCAGCGCGCCAGATCTGCGTCTGAGGGCTCGAGATCCATGGCCTGCGCCTTCACCTTCGCGCCCCGGGCACCGCGCTGTCAATGCTCTCGGGCCACCGCCCCGCCCGCCCCCCGGGGAGCGGCGACGCGGCGTGCCCGCGCCGTGTTTCCGTAGTAGAGCGTGCGCGTGTTGCTCGCCGGTCTGCCCCCTGTCCTGCTCCTGGATCTGGACGATACGATCCTGCGTTTCAGTGCGGGGCAGCCCAACTTCTGGCAGCTGGCCCTCGAGCAGCATCTGCCGGAGCGCAGCGATCACGCGCGGCTCTTCACCCGCATCGAGGCAGTGAGCCGGGAGTTCTGGGGGCAGGCCGAGCGCGCCTTCTGGGGCCGCCAGAACATGCTGGAGGCACGCCGCCGCATCACGCTCGCGGCGCTCACGGACGAGGGAATCTCGCCCGCGCTCTGCCAGCGCATCGCCGACGACATGACGGAGTGGAAAGAGTCCGGCGTGCGGCCGTTCGACGGCGCGCTCGAAACGTTGCAGCTGTTGCGCGAACACGGGCACAAGCTGGCGCTGTTGACCAACGGCTCGGCGGCGTTCCAGCGGCGCAAGCTCGAACGCTACGCGCTGGGGCCCCTGTTCGAGCTGGTCTTGATCGAGGGGGAGCTCGGCTACGGGAAGCCGGATCCGCGCGTGTTCCGTAGCGCGCTGGCTCACTTCGCGATCGAGCCGCAGCAGGCCTGGATGGTGGGCGACAACCTGGATGCCGACATCGCGGGGGCGCGAGAGGTCGGCATCGCGGGGGTGTGGCACGACGCCCTCGGCACCGGCCTGCCGGCGCTCTCGTCCGTCGTTCCCGAGCGCGTGATCCAGCGCCTTTCGGAGCTGATCGGCGCGCCGGGCAGCGCCCGCGGCGGCCGCTGAGCTACGGCTCACGCTTCGGCCACGGCTCGAGGTAGCATCGGCGCATGTCCGAGATCATCGTTCGCAGAGCCGAGGCCGCCGACCTGGCGGGCGCGTCCCAACTCGCCGGGCGCCTGGCGCGCATGCATCACGAGGCCAACCCACGGCGCTTCTTTCTGCCGGGCGACGTCGAGCAGGGCTACGCGTGGTGGTTTGGGCAAGAGCTGGTCAGGAGCAGCGCGGTGATCCTGGTGGCGTTCGAAGGCGAGTCGCTCGTGGGCTATGCCTACGGCGCCGTCGAGGAACGGGACTGGAACCTGCTCATCGATCGACACGGCGTCGTGCACGATCTGTACGTGGACGACCGCGTGCGCCTGCTCGGTGTCGGCAGCCGCCTGCTGGACGCGATGATTCGAGAGCTCGAGGCGCTCGGAGCGCCGCGCATCGTGCTGTACACGATGGTTGACAACGAGCGCGCGCAGCGCCTGTTTCGCTCGCGAGGCTTTGGTCCGACGCTGCTCGAGATGACACGCAGCCCGAAATCTCCAGCGTAACCCCGCTACGCCTGCGGCGATTCACCGCAGCCGAGGGCGCGTGCCGGACTGAAACGGCGGCGGAGCGCGGCAGGCGCCGTGAATCAGCCTTGGTGGCCCGCGCCTGGTCGCGCTATACCGAGCAGTACTGCGAAGCGTGGGAATACCACTGCTGGAACATTCATGAAGAACCTGGATCGTCGGTGTGCTCCTGCTTTCATTTTTGCGCTGATTTGCGCGTGCAGCTCCAGCGGGGAGCCCACGGCGGATGGTCCTGAGCCGGCGGGCGGTGCGGGCGCCGGGGGAGAACCCGACGCTCCCGACGGCCCGGACATGGTGGATCCGCTGACACCTGGCGGCCCGCAGGGCAGCGGCGGCAGCGCCAACGGTGAAGGCGTCAATCCCCAGATCCCGCTGAACACGGCGGGCACGACGGGGAGCACCAGCGGCGGCGCCGGCGGCACGGGCGGGGTTGCCCCGAGCAATGAGCTGCCGCCCTTCGTCGCCCCCACCTCGCCGGATCCCGACATCTTCACCGGCCCCCCGCAGTCGCTGCGCCAGGCGGCCAAGCTGACGGAGCGTCTGGTCGGCACGGCCGTCCGCGCCAACCGGCTGAACAACGAGGCGTATGCGGCCGCGGCACGCGAGTTCAACTACGTGACGCCGGAGAACGAGATGAAGTGGGACGCGCTCGAGCGCGAGCCCGGCGTGTTCAGCTTCGCCAACGCCAATCGCATCGTGCTCTTCGCGGAGGCCAACCACATGAAGGTCAAGGGGCACACGCTGGTGTGGCACTCGCAGATCCCGGCCTGGGTGCGCGCCATGACCACGCGGGACGAGGCGCTGGTGGCGCTGGAGCGGCACATCAACGAAGTGGTCGGGCACTACAAGGGCCGCGTGCAAGCCTGGGACGTCGTCAATGAGGCGTTCACCGATGGCAACAATCCGCGCCTGCGCGGCAGCGACCCGAACGACGTCAACGATCCCAACAACAGCAACGGCAACAACGGCCCGGACTCGCCGTTCCGGCGCTTGATTGGCGAGGACTACATCGATCGCGCCTTCACGCTGGCGCGCGCGGCCGATCCGGACGCCCTGCTCTTCTACAATGACTTTAACACCGAGGGCACCTCGGCCAAGGCCAACGCCGTCTTCAACATGGTGCAGAGCATGAAGGAGCGCGGCATACCGATCGATGGCGTGGGCCTGCAGATGCACATCAACAGCACCGGCGGCGTGACGGTGCAACAACTCACGCAGAACATCCAGCGCCTGACGGCGCTCGGGCTGCAGGTGGTGTACAGCGAGCTGGACGTGACCCTGTGCGGCAACGCGGACATCACCCAGCGCCGGCAGCAGCAAAAGACGCGCCTGTCCGACGTGACCAAGGCGTGTACGGACAATCCGCTGTGCAGCGCCATCACCGTCTGGGGCATCGCGGACTCCGACTCCTGGCGCAACAGCATGTGCAACGGCGGCGGTTCCGAGCCGCTGCTCTTCGACACCACGTACCAGCGCAAGGACGCCTATTTCGGCGTGTTTGATCAACTGGTCACGGCCGGGGGCGCCGCAGCGCAGACCGGAAACCCGGGGCCCTGAAGGCCGCGACGAGTAGCCCTGCGTCAGGAGTCGCGGAACGCGTCCACCGGCCGCAACCGCGCAGCCTGGAGCGCGGGCCACACCGTGGCAAGCAGGCAGGCGGCGATCGCAAAGGCGCCGGTGAGCGCGAATTCCTGCGGGCGGAGCAACACGGGCAGCCGATCGATGAAGTAGACCTTGGGGTCGAGCGCGAAGCCGCGCGTCAGGATCCAGCGGCAGACCACGTAGCCGAAGGAGAGGCCGCCGCCGGCGCCGAGCAGGCCGATGAAGAGCCCCTGGTACAGAAAAGCCCGCAGAAGCTGGGCGTCACTGGCGCCCATGGCCTTCATGGTGGCAATTTCCTTCTTCTTGTCCAGGACCAGCATGATCAGCGTGGCCACCACGGTGAAGGCCGCCACCAGAATGATGATGCCGAGCACCAGGCTCATCAGGATCTGTTGAATGCGCAGGGCGGTGAACAGCCCGTGGTTGAGCTCCATCCAGTCGACGACGCGATACAGCCGGTCGCCGAGCTCCTCGTCGACGCGCTGGGCAACCTGGCGCGCGCGATCGACATCGGCCACCTTGACCTCGACCCCGGTCACCGAGTCCCCGTCGCTGTAGAACGCCTGCGTCTCGCGAAAGTCCGTGTAGGCGAAGCGGGCGTCGTATTGTTCGAAGCCGGCCTCGAAGATGCCGATCACCCTGAACTGCTTGACGATGGGCGCGAGCGCCTGGCCCCGCAGGAGCGTGTAGCCGATCGTCGGGGAGGTGGCCGTCACGCAGTCGCCGACCTCGAGCTCGAGCACCTTCTGCAGGCCGACGCCGACCACGATGCCGGGCAGAGTCCCGAGGGGGGCACGGCAGGGATCGAGATCGAGCTCTGCCGGCAACACGTCGTCGTCCGGCAGCACGCTCGCGTAGCCGCCCTCCGGCACGATCGAGCCTGCGGGCAGGGCGGCGGGCGGAGTGCTGGGGGACACAGCGTGAGGAGCGCCGGCGTCCAGCGCGACGGGCACTGCCTTTTCCAGTGCTCGTTCGCTGGGCGTGGCCGCCTCGTGCTCGTGCTCGAGCGCGGGAGACGCTAGCCCGTCCAGGCTGCCGGCGACGATCTGCTCGGGTAGATCGAGCACGGAGCCCACGGTGTGGGGGTCGACGCCCTTGAACGTCACCCCCGTCGCGGTGCGCTCCCCGTGCGTCAGCATCACGGCGTTCAGCACGAAGGGCGAGACCCCGAGCACCTCGGGAATCGCGCGCACCTTGTCCATCACGTAGCGGTAGTCGCGAAACGGCGAGCGCAGCACGATGACGTGGCCGTTGACGCCCAGCACCTTCTTCTGAAACTGCGCGCGAAAGCCGCCCGTCACGCTCATCACGGCGACCAGTGCGGCGGTGCCGAGCGCCACGCCGACGATGGCAAACACGGTGCTCAGCGAAATGAAGCCACGCTTGCGCGAGCGCAGGTAGCGCAGCGCGAGATCCAGCGCGAAGCCCATGCCCGCGAATCTAGCAGGAAGCGGCGCCTGCGCCGAGGCCCGTTCGCGACTCAGAGGGTCGCCAGAAACGCCAATAGTTGCGCCTGCTGCGCTCCAGACAGGGCAGCAAAGGCGTCGCGCGCGGCCTTGCCCTGTCCGTCGTGCAGCTCGATCGCTCGTTGGAAAGAGCGGGCGCGGCCATCGTGCAACAGGCGCGAGCCGCCCGCGAGGTGGCCGCCCCAGAGGGGGGCGGTGCGCATCTCGCTCGGCTTCGCGTCGCCGTCGGAGCCGATCTGGTCGGCGAGCGCGCCCATGTCGTGCAGGAGAAAGTCCGAGTAGGGCGCGTAGCTTTGCTCGGAGAGGGCCGCGATCGCGTGGGGCCCGGAGCGCAGGCGGCGCACGTGGCAGCCGTCGCAGCCCACGCGGGTGAACAGTGGGTCTCCCGCGCGCGCGGCCGCATCCTGCGGCAGCGGCGGGATCGGGGCCAGCAGCAGCATGAAGTCCGTCAGGTGCTGGACGCCGGCGGCATCCTCCTCCAGCTCGGCCACGGCGTCACACGCCGCCAGCCGCGCCGCGTCGCCGAGCGGCGGCTCTTCCGCCGCAAATTCCGGATTGGTGATGCCCAGCTCCAGGAGCAGCGCCATGCCCGAGAATTGATGCAGGGAGGGGGCCTGCGCTTTCCAGCCAAATTTGCCCACGCTGCGCCCACCCGTGCGCAGGTTGGGCACGAGCGGAGCGCGACCGCGGATCCGGGCGGGCTGGGCCCGCGCCAGCGCGAGAAAGGTGGCGTCGGGCGTGGCATCCACCAGGCCGAGGCCGAACAGTGGCGTGGTGCGCCGGCGCGCCACCACGTTGGCGTCCTGCGGCAGCGGCTCGCCGTCGCGCGGCAGCGTGCAGTCCGGGATCAGCCGGCGCACGTCGGCGGCGGGCTCGAACATGACCGTGGCGGACGCCAGCGTGGGGCCGCCCTGGGCGCGCAGCGGGTCAAACCCGCCGTTGTCGAGGCGGCCGACGACGGTGGCGGACTGGATGCCGGCGCCGCCCACGCCCTTCTTGTTGTGGCAGCGATTGCAGGCGCTGTCGTTGAAGACCGGTCCGAGGCCGGTCTCGATCCGGTGCGAGGTCTCGAAGGCCTGGCGCCCGCGCTGGTAGCGCTCTTGGTCGGGCGCGGATAGCCCGCCGAGCGCATCCCCCGGGCGAACGGGCGCCGACGCGCCGGCGGCCAGCGCCAGGAGCGCGACGCTGCCACTCGAGAGCAGCCCGACAGCGCCCCGGCGGCGCAGCGCCGTCACCACACGGAGCATGCGTTCTTGGCCAGCATGGGAGCGTCCGCGGGGCACGAAAAGGCGCTGGCAAATTCCGGCAGCCCGGCGAGCGCCCCGCGCACGCGGAAGCGCGGTACCGAGTGCGGGTTGACCTGCACCATCATGCGCTCGTACTCGGGCCGGCCCTTGGCACACCAGGCTTGCCCGACCGCGATGAAGAACTGCTGGTCCTCGTTGAAGCCGCCGGCGTTCACGCGCTCGGGCGCGGCCTGGCGCAGCGCACGATAGGCGGCGAAGGCGAGCTTGACCCCGCCCAGATCGGCGATGTTTTCCCCCAGCGTGAGCTGGCCGTTGATGGGCAAGCCGGGCTGCACCTCATACTCGCCGTACTGGCGTGCCACGCACTGCGTCTTTTCCTTGAAGCGCTTGCCGACCTCGGGCGCCCACCAATCGGCGAGGTTGCCCTGGGCGTCGTATTGCGAGCCCTCGTCGTCGAAGCCGTGCGTCAGCTCGTGGCCCACCACCATGCCGATCGCGCCCAGGTTGACCGCCACCCCGCTCTTCACGTCGTAGAAGGGAGGCTGCAGGATGCCGGCGGGGAACACCATGTGGTTGCGCTGGGGGCTGTAATAGGCGTTCACCGTGGGCGCGCTGATCTGCCACTCGCGCTTGTCCACGAGAGTGCCGACCTTGGCGAGTTCGCGCTGCAGGTCGAAGACGCGAGCCCGGAGCACGTTCTGCGCGTACGATTTGCGGTCGACGTCGAAGCCGTACGGCTTCCACTGCTCCGGGTACCCGATCAGGTAGCCCATGGCCGCGAGCTTCTGGCCCGCGCGCTCGCGCGTGCTCGGGTCCATCCAGGTGAGGCTGCCGAGCTCTCGTTGAAACGCCGCGCTGATGGCGTGCACCATGTTCTCCGCGGCCGCCTTGCTCTCGCCGGCAAAGTGGCTCTGCACGTAGGCTTGCCCGAGCAAGTCCCCGAGCGCGTTGTCGGTGGTGGCCAGGCAGCGCCGCCAGCGCGGCCGTATCTCTGCCTGGCCGGTGAGCGCTTGCTCCATCCGGAAGCTCTCGTCGACGAAGGGCTTGGACAGGTGCCGTGCCATGCCGCGCACGATCTGCCAGTCGAGGTAGGCGTGCAGTGCCTCGGGTTTGGCGGAGCCGAGGACGCTGCTCAGGCCGCTGAAGAATTTGGGGGCGGAGAGGTTCAGGGCCGTGACCTCGGCGAGGCCGAGCTTCTGAAAGTAGGCGTCCCAGTCGAAGCCGGGTGCCGCTGCGGCGAGCTGCGCGCGCTCGAAGCGGTTGAACATGTTCTTCGGCTCGCGCCGCTCGACCCGAGTCTTGGAGACCTTGGCCAGCTCCGTTTCGAGCGCGAGCACCTCGCGGGCGCCGGCCTTGGCGCGCGCGGCGGGCGTGCCGGCGAGCACCAGCATGCGCTCCACGTGTTCGAGATACGTGGCGCGCAGTTTGGTCGAACGCTCGTCGTCACGCAGGTAGTAGTCGCGATCCGGCAGCCCGAGACCGCCTTGATCCAGATCGGCGATCCAGCGCGTGGCGTCTTTCGGGTCCTGCACGGGAGCGATCTCGAAGAAGGGCGCAATCTGCTGGCGGTGCAGCTCGATCACGAGCGCGGCCAGGCCCTGCCGGTCCTTGACCTTTGCGGCCTGCGCTAGCAAAGGTGCGATCGGCGCCTTGCCGGCGGCCTCGACGGCGGCCTCATCCATGCAGGCGGCATAGAAGGTGCCGAGCTTGGCCGTGTCCGTGCCCGGAGCGCCCTGCGCGGCGGCTTCCAGAATGCTCTTGAGCTCGAGCTCGTTGCGTTTGCGGATCTCGTTGAAGGACCGCGTCCACGCCGCTTCGTCCGAGGGGATCTCGGTTCGCTCCAGCCACTGGCCGCAGCTGAACTGATAAAAATCCGTGCAGGGGTCGACGCTGCGATCCATCGCGGAAGCGTCCAGGCCCACGCTCTCCAGCGTGGCCTCGACCGCGGGCGGGCCTGCCGCCTCGCTCGCTGCCGCTGCGGGCCCGGGCCCCGAGGGCGCCGCCGCCGGTGCCGAGCCCGAGCTCGGGCCGCAGCCGAGCAAGCCAGAGCCGACCAGGCAGGAAACGATCGAGAAAAAGCCAGTCAGGGCGCAACGCATGCGCGCACGATATCAGGCTTCTACAGCCAGGGGAGCTCGAGGTGCGCGAGCACGGCGGCGAGCACGGCGCGCGCATCGTCCAGCTGGTCTCGATCGACGGCGAGCGCTTCGAGGTCGTCTTCGTCGTGGGTCAGGGCTGCCAAGCAATACAGGCTGGCCGCCTGGGCCAGCGCCCGAACCTCGACCGATTGGGTGACCGCCTGCTCGAGCAGGCGTTCGTGCACCAGGCAGAGCTGGCGAGCGAGCGAGACCGCGACGAAATCGTCCGAGGCGGCGCGCCGTTCCACGCGGCCGAGCTCGCTGCGCAGGCGCTGCGCGAGCTCGCGTGGCTCGGTCGGCGCGGAGTGGACGAGCTTCTCGAAGCGAGAGCGGGCCGCTGCGGGCAGCCCGGGGCAGACCAGCTCCGCCGAGGCGAAGGAACGGGTGTGTTCCCAGCGGCGCAGCGTGATGTCGTTGGCCGTGGACAGGCACAGCGCCGGATCGCTGCCGACGAGCGAGCGCAAGAGCTCGATCGACCAGGAGGGCTGCTTGAGCTCGGGCTGCAACAGGGCAAACGCTTGCCGCAGGGGCAGCACGCGCCGGCTCTCGTCGAGGGCATCGACGACGCCGTTGAGCGCGAGCGCGATGGCGTCCGCGCCGCCGGGGACGTCGCGCGCGAGCAAGCCGTACTGGTCGGCGTTGCGCTGCACGAAGGGCGCGTGGCAGAGCAGCGCGCCGAGCGCGGCCTCGTCGGTGTCGATGCGCTGGCGGATGCGTTCGCTGACGGCCGAGAGCGACAGCGGCGTGCGCGCGCTGCGAAACGCCCAGCGTGCGGCGTCTTCGAGCCGCAGGCGAGCCTCCGAGTCGACGCCGCTCGGCTCCGGCAGCTGGCGCACGATGGGCCCGGTGGGCGTGGCGAAGCGCAGCACCCGCGAGGGATCGCTGGGGTCGAGCTCCAGCTTGGCGAGGAGCACGTCCGCGAGATACTCGAACAGGCCGCGATCCAGCTCCTCGGCGGCCGTCGCGACGAGCGCGCGATACGCCTCGAGCGCGGCCGGGGCCTCCAGCTGGGCCGCGCGCTCCAGGAGCTCCGCGACGACGCGATCGAGCTCGGCCTGAGGGAAGCGGGCGAAGAACGCGGTCTTGCTGCGCGGCGGGCCGAGCTCGACCCGGTGCAGCTCGCTGCCGAGCGCCGCCTCGAAGAGGGCCTCGGCGAGCTCCAGATGCTGGTCGACGCCCTGCCACCAGGCGTCGTCGCGCGTCAGCCAGTGTACGGGCACGCAGCGCTCGGCAGCGAAGGCCCGTTCGAGCCGGGCGCGCAGCGTGCCCAGCCAGGCAGAATCGCTCGCGACCTGTTGCCAGGCGTCCGCTTCCACTTGCCGCGCGCGTTCGAGGCTGAGACCGAGCCGCTGCGCCACGCTGTCCAGGGTCTCGCGCCGGCAGTACCAGCCCGCGCGGCGCGTCAGCAGCAAGCGTTGCACGGGCGTGAGACGTTCGAGGCTGCGCGTCCAGCCGGGGAGCAACCCGTCTTCGCTGTCACCGCGTGCGCCGGCGAGCGCGGGAGCCGCAGCGGGCGGCGCTGCCGGGGACAGCCGCCGCAGCCCGGCGGCACCGACGCGCAGCAGCAGCCCTCGGCGTACGGCGCTCGAGACGGCCGCGTCGAGCAGACGCTCGACGGCACCGCGCTCGCGCAGCAGCACGTCGCGCAGCCCCCAGTGGCGCTGGGCTCGCTCAAAGGCCAGGCGCAGCGCGCTGCGCCGGGCGACGACCGCTTGCTCGGGCAGCGCTTGCAGCAGGCACTCGAGCCAATCTTCCATGACGTAGGCGGAGAGGTCGGGCTGGATGGCGCGGATCTTCCCGACCCCCGGACGATCGAAGGCAGAGCCGCTCTCGGCAGCCTGAGCGAGCAACTCGGCCACGTTCCCGTACACGCCCGCAGCTGCGTCCTGCCCAGCGCTGCGCAGGTAGCCCTGCTCGCGCAGCACCTGCACGGCCGTCAGCGTCGCCACACCAAAATCGAGTGCGCCGAGCCCGAGCAAGGCCCGCCAGAGCAGCAGCGTCTGTTGCTTGGATGAGAGCGAAGCAAAGTCGGCGAGCGCGTGGCCCAAAGCGGGCGGTGGCTCGACGCCGAACGCCTCGCCCAGCCGCGCCGTCTCGCGCAGGAAGGCCCCGAGCTGCGGCCCGAGCGCGGCGCCGGTGTGTGCGACCAGCGCGACGCGTTGGGCGGGGCCGAGCGCGGCATCTTCGACGCTGAGGCTCGGCAAGCGAGCCTCGGACCAGAGCAACTCAGCTCGCGAGCGCGAGGGCCCGAGCAGTCCGCCGCGCCAGCCGAGCGCCCACTGGCCATCCTGGCCCGCCAGCAAGAGCGCATTGCCGGAGGCCCAGGCTGCGCCGGCGTGGAGCGTCAGCAAGAAGGGCGCGCGCGCTGGGTCTCGGTGCTGGAGCTGAACCTGGAGGCCATTGTTCTGTGCGCGCCAGGTCAGGGTCTCGTCGGCGAAGCGCTCGAGGCCCGCTTCCAGCTCGGCCAGTTCCGTCACCACACGCAGCGACGCGCCCGGCACGCCCGGCGCTGCCGCGGGCTCCGCGCGCCGTTTGCCGAGGGCGAGCGTATCGATCTCGCTACCCGCAGGGATGTGGGCCAGGCGCGCCCAGCTCTCCGCCTGCGCGCGGCTGGCGCGGGCGATCTCGCTTGTGGCAGCGGCCCGGAAGGCGAGCAAGGCGCCAAAGCCGGCGCCGCTGACGGCGCGCTCCAGCGGAATGTGGGTGAACAGCGCGCGCAGCTCGTCACCGCGAGCAAACAAGAGCAGATTGGTGGCGACCTGCTTGCCCCCGCCCTCCACCAGGCGCAAGGCGCCGGTATCGTGCAGTCGGTGCAACAGCCAGCTCTCCGTCGCTTCGGCGCGGCGCAGGTAGATGCCGTCACACTTGGCGCTGTGGGCGAGCAGCTCCCGCCAGCCCGGCAGCGTGGCGCGCTGACTCTGCGGCGCCGTCAGGCACAACGTGATGCGCTCGGCCCAGGCTGCGGCCTCGGCGAGCTTCGACTCGAAGGCGTCGCCGTCGAGGACCAGCTGGAGTTGGTCTGCCCCGTCCAGCCAGGCGCTGGTCGCAGCCGGGCTGGCCGCTCCGGCGGCGAAGGGCAGAGCCGCACCTTCGAACAGCGGCCGGACCTCGCCGGGGTTCGCTGCCTGCCCCCCGAGGACGGGCCGCGTCGAGATCGACCCTCGGGGCCGTCGCCCGCTCGGCGCCGCCTCGACGTCGGGCGAAACCCCCGACGAAGCCTCAGTTTCTCCTACGGGTCGCCGCGCCGCATCATGCTGCATCAGTCCGAAGGCGCTAGCGCGAGCGACGAGCTACGGCCAAGTTTTCGTGCCCGCGCGCCGAAGGCCGCAACGGAGCGGGTGGGAAGGTGGCTCAATCCGCGGGGCAGGCTTTCCGGTAATCGTGGCCGCCGTCTTCTTCGGCCCACACCTGACTCGCGGGAAGGTCGCAGGTCGAGGTGTACAGCCAACAGCCCAGGTCGGGTTGGCCCAGCCAGAAGTAGTCGGTGACCGCCGTGCAGTCCTCGCGCTCCAGGCACGCCCGCATGCAATCTTCCATGCTGGTCGCCGTGTCCAGCGGCACGACGTTGGGCCAACCCGCATTTTCGCAGCGGATCCACTCGCCCAGATACTCGAAGGGGCAGTCGCCCGGCACGGGCACGACGATCACCGGAGCTGGAACCTCCGGGCCCGGCGGTTCGACGGGCGGTGGAGTAGATTCGTCGCGGAAGGTGACGGCCACGGTCGATCCGGGCACTTGGACGTCCACCGTCGCGAGGATCGCGCTTCCGTTGCCCAATTGCGAGCTCGTGATGCAGCTGCCCGAGTCGGGCGTACAATCGCAGGGGTTGTCCGAAAGGCATTGAATGTCCGCGAAGGCCTGAGCCGTGATGCGATAGGCGCCGGACGGCAAGGGGATCTGAGCAAAACACTCGGTACCAGGAATGATCTGGGGGTCCTTTTGCCCCGGAACGCAGGCGTCAGGCATCCGTTCCGTCGAGTTTAGGATGCCGTGACTCACAAACTCGGTCCAAGACTGACCTCCATCGAGCTCGGCACCGGGTTCCAGGCGTACGAGCGGAGGTTCGATTGTGCACGAGCCCGTGCACGCACGGGGTTCTCGAGGCCCGTTGACTTGCACGTCGTCGCAGGATCGGTATCCGCAGTCGATGTACCCTCGTACGTTCACGTCCTGCCCGTCGCGCTCGAACTTGACGCGACTGTTGGTGGCGTCATTGCACGGCTGGAAAGGCCGCAGGTACACCGGTGTGCTGCGTTCGTTCCGAATCACCACGGCCAGCGGAGTCTCCCCCGGTCGATTGCGGTAGGCAGCACAATCGACGACCTCTGCCCCAGCGTCCGCCTCACCCGCCCCCGTAGCACTGGCTCCGGACGAGCCACCCGAGCCAAGGCCCGCCACGAGCTCCGGCGCCCGGCAGAACCCAACGTCACAGGCGTAGTCGCCGCCGAGCGCTCTGCAGTCCGCATCGCCCGAGCACTTCACGTCGCACACGGCGACCGCGCCCGGTTCAAAGCTGTCGGAAGTGCAGGCCGCGCCCATGAACCGCGAGCAGGAATGCTCCTGTTCGACGACGCAGCCGCGCGTGCACACGCCGGAGATGCAGTCCAGACCGTCGTCGCAGCTGCCGCTGCAGTGCCGGAGGAAATGGGACTCGCCGCCAAAATGGAGCGTGGTTTCCGCCGCTGCACCACAGGCGCCAGCGAAAAGAGCGCAAACCCCGACCAGGAAGCTCGAGGCAAGGCCGAGCCGGAGAACGAGCACGCCTCTACTTGGTTTCTTGGTCATTGGATGCTCCATTGCCTTGCTCTTTTTCCAGGATGCATTGCCCGACATACGTCACGACTTGCTCGTATTCGGCAGGCAGTCCTGCCTCTCGATTGTGCGCATCGACGCGCAGCCGCAGCTCGCCCAGACGCTGGCGCAGGGCCTCCAGCTGGCCCTTGACCTCGCCCGCAAGTGGATGATCCGGGCCCAGATCGAAACTGTACGTGCTACCGCCGATCGCCCCGCTGGGCTGTTGCGTCGGCGTCGCGCGCTGCAAGCGCTGGCAGATAGTCTGCACCACCGCCTGCACATGATCAAAGACGGCCGCCTCCCACCCGGCTTCGGCCCCGCGCGGCACAACAAAGTCGATGGCCTCGATGCGACCATCCCCCAGACGTCGCACGCGACCATCCCCTAGCAGCGCATGAAGCGCCATGTGCACATCTTCCACCTTACGCGCGATCCGTGCGGCCAGCTCCGCCTCCCTCAACGGTCCCTCGCGATACACCAGCACCCAAACCAGCTCCTCGAGACCTTGCTCGGAGGAGAGCTTGGCCAGCTCTCCCAGCTCCAGCTCCGTCGAAGCTCGATACAGCGCTTGCTCGTTCACGCCCGAAGCAAAGACGAGCCCGCTCTGGATCAGGTCATGGATCACGCTCGAGAGCTGCAGCTCATCCTCGCGCGAGAAGCGCTCCAGCACCCGACTGCGGCGCACCAGCCCCTCGCTGCGAATGAAATCGAGCACCGCCTGCCAGACAGTGACCCCGGGCTCACCCTGCGCCTCATCCAGGCGCCGCACCTTGCGAACATACGCGCGCAACGCCATCCCAAACATGTCCGCGCTCACCTTGCGGCTCACGCCCTGCGCATCCAGCTCTCGCGCAAGCTGCACGAACACCTGATTGGCGATGTGCGCCAACGGCGCGCGCACACCGCCCGCCGTGGACAGCTGCGCGATCAGCACCGTGACCTGACGCACCAACGAGTCGATCAGAATTTGAATGGTCATTCTCTGGTCTCTCGGGCGCCCTGCCCGCTCCTCAGAATGACCCGAGCTCCCGGCCAAGGGTAGATGACCGATCAGTCATCCTCCTGTACTGATTCGGTACAGTGCCCCGAGGGGCCGCCCGGCGCCGTTCGGCGCAGGCCCGGCCCAAAACCGCCCTCTACTGCGGCGGGCGCTTTCGGGTCGCGAACCAGTGCCGGTAGCTCTGCATCTTGGCGGCCTGCTCGGGGGGAGCGTGGCGGCGGCAGCTGGCCATTTCTTCGGAGCCGGGGGCGGCGCCCCAGCGCGTCTCCGGGCAGTCGTTGGGGTTGTAGGCCATCTCGAGCAGCGGCGCCCGGGTCACGACCTGGTCGAGCGCGAGCGTGCGCACGCTGCCGTCGGAGCGCGTGTAGCTGAAGGTCCGCTTGCCGAGCTCACTGCGCAGCAGGGCGTCGAGCTCGGTGATGTTCGCGTCCAGGCTGGCTGGGGCAATGCCGAAGCGGGCTGGGTTGGCGCGCACGCGCCGCGTGAAGCCGACCACGGTGTCGACCGAGATCAACATGCGCAGGTCGCGCGAGGGTGTGGAGAAGTCTTCCCAGGGACCGGCGGCGAGGAAGATGCTGTCGCCCTCGGGCATGGGCACGACATCGTTCGGGTGCTCGACCCGCCATTTTTCGGCGTTGTCGATCGAGACCACCCGGCGCGCGACGCCTTCACCGAAGGCATCCAGCAGCGCCCGCAGTAGCGTCCTGGGCTCGAGCGGCCGCGGATTGATCAAGCCCTCGACCCGGTCGTAGAAGTCGTCCGTGCTGCCCTGGTACTGCTGCAGGCTGAGCTGCGTGTAGCGGCGCGTCTTGCGCAGCTCGGCGTTGTCGACGTCTTGCATCACGCCGACGCGCTCGACCGGCGTGGTCACGCCCTCGCGCTCGAACTGGACCTGTGTCGGCTCTTCCACAAACACGCGCGGGCGGAAGGTCTTGAAGCCGGCGCCGCCCGAGGTGATGTCCGGATCGAACAGGAACGTGCCGCGCCAGAAGCGCCGCTGCCCCACGGTGCCGTCGGGCTGCGCATCGGCACCGACCAGAATGCCCGAGCCGTCCAGCGGCTGCGGGATCCAGTCGGCGATCACCAGCAGGTGCCCGTACGGGTCGGCAAACACGGTGCCCGGCTTGAGCGCCTCGCGCGTGAGCGGCACCGGGTACAGATCGCTCAGCTCCGCCTCGGGCAGCGTGCGCCCGCTCGACGAATGCACGCCGGTGCGCAGCTCCGTGTTCACGAACAGGGAAAATGCCTCCACGTCGTCGCGCGGCAAGAGGGGGCCGCCCTTGCCGGGTAGCTCCAGGCGGCTCATCAGGTTGTCCTGCGCCCCCGGCTGGTCGCAGTTCGGCGGCCGACCCTCGCGGCCGCGCGAGCAGCGGTGGAAGCCAAACGGCAGCCGCATCTTCCAGGCGAAATACGAGCGCAGCACGTACGGCAGGTCGGCGCAGTCCGGCGCTAGTGCAATCCGGCCGTCCTCGGCCAGGCCGCGATAGTCGAACAGCAGGTTGCGATCGGCGTCGCGCAACAGAGGATGCAGGCTCGGCCAGGTGCGATCGTCCTCGAGCGGGTAATCGAACAGGCGTTCGACGAAGAGCGCGTACAGGTTTTCGTTGGCGATGTTCCACTTGTACTTGGGCGCCCACACCGGGCCCGGGTCGGGCTCGGCCAGCTTCGGCCGTTGCGCGCCCACCGTGATGCGCTGGCAGGCGAGCACGTCCGAGCCGTCGGCGAGCACCGCCTTCCAGGTGCCGCGCCTGGGATTGGGGAACGTGGCCACTTGCCCAAACGGCGGGCCACCCAGCCTCACCACCTCCGGGCGCAGGCGCTGGCCGGAGGGATCGATCACGGTCAGCACCGCGGGCCCCGGATCAAAGTTCAGCGCGGTGACGATGCGCAGCGGCTGCTCTCGGTTCGGCTGCTCCGGCAGCGCATAGATCGCCGCCTGCTCGCTGTCCTGACAGAGCCGATCGGCCGGGATCTTGGCCTCCGCAGCGGGCCGCTGCTGCGCGACGCCGGCCAGCTCCACGCCGGGCGGGCCGCCGATCACGGTGACGCGCGTGACCCGCTCGAGCAGCGCCTTGCGCGAGGTGCCGCGCCCGAGCTCCAGATTGCTGACGCTGATGTTCTTGACCCGCACCAGGCTTTCGGCGCCCGGGCTCTTCGCGCACCGCTCCACGTATTCACCGAGGGCGTGCAACACCATCGGCTCGCCGCGCTGGTTCCGGCCGAGGTACAGCATGATGTGCCCCGGAAACTGCAACAGCACGATGCCCTTCTCGGCTGCGGCATCAAACAAGCTGGGCCGCTGATTGTCCGGCACCTTCTCGATGTCGATCCAGAACGAGCCGGATTGCGCCTGCCACGAGCTGTGCCGCGGCAGATGCAGATCGAAAGAGCCAAACACGTCGAGCAGCAGCCGGGAACAGTCGCGCCCGCCGTTGGTGTCGCCGAGCCCGTAGGGCAGCCCCAGGTATTGCCAGGCCTCCTCGAGCAACGCGCGGCGGGTGAGCGGGCGGCGCGTGGGACGGAGCGCCGCGGCCTGCTCCGGCGTGCTGGTGACGAAGCCCGCCGGCGTGGCCACGTGCACGCGCTTCTGGCGCGCATCGGCGATCGGCAGCGTGGTGCTCACCGCCACGACCGTCGGCGCTTCGGCGGGACCGACGGCAAAGCCCGCGCTCGTCACCTCGAGCGCGGCGCCATGCACGTACGCCTCCGCGAGCGCCGGAGAGAGCGGCTCCGACAGCGTGGCACCGGCAGCCAGCCAGCCAAAGGAGGTCGTGGTCTGGACCAGCTGCATGCCGCTCGGCCAGGCAGCGATCACGCGCACCACCTCTTGCGCGCGCAGCGTGCTACAGGCGTTGCGATCGAGGCGCAGATCGAGCGTGGGCGAGAAAAATGGTTGCGCGAGCGGCGCACAGTGGATCTGGGCATCCACCAGCGCCACCCGCAGGGGCGGCGCTGCGGCGGGAATGTTCGGCTCCACGTCGAGGGGACCGAGCGCGCTGCTCGGTACCTTGGCGCCGCTGGCGCTCACGTACTCCCCCGAGCTCAGCTTGTCCCTCGCCCATGTCCGGCGGTCGTTCACCTCTGCCGTGAGCATGGCCACGTCGAAGGGCCCCAGCAGATCGCGCGGTGCGTGATAGTCCTCGCGAGGCACCTGCAGGCTCTGGTTCAGAGCCGCGATCTGCGCGGGGGACAAGAGCACCCGGTCCAGATCGTAGCTCTTGCCGAGCTGCGTCAGCCAGAACTCCAGCGTGAGCTGCTCGGCGTCCACGTTCGGCAGCGGCCCCGTCGTCTCGGAAAACGCCGCGCACCCCGGACCTCCGAACGTTTCGGCGGCGCCGCGGGCCTCGCCCGCCGGTAGATCCGCGGCGCTCGGCGTGCCCGCCCCTGCCGACGCGCCGCCACTCGGGCTGCAGCCCCATTGCCCGGCAAAGAGCAGCCCGGCAAAGAGGAGCCCGGCACACAGCAGCCAACGACGACCAGAGACAGCTCGGAAAAGCACCGCGACCACTGAGTATGACTCGAGCTGACGGGGTTTCCGACAGAGCCGCGTCAAAGAATCCTATCCATTTGTAATTACTACACTTATTGCGGAATACAAAGAATCCTGCAGGCAGGGTCAGCGGCGACACGCCCCCGAGGTCGTCAGAACTCGACAAGGCAACACTCGCGGTGACAAGCTGCCGCCCGTGAGCGAGACGCCCGATCCCCCGCGGGCCCAGCTTCGAGCGCCGAAGTACTACGATCTGTTGCTCGGCGGCTTCGTGGCGGTGCTGCTCTGCTCGAACCTGATCGGCCCCGGCAAGACCGTGCGCCTGGAGTTGCCGCTCGGCCTGGCTCTTTCCTTCGGCGCCGGCAACCTGTTCTTCCCCATCTCCTACATCTTCGGCGATGTACTGACGGAGGTGTACGGCTATGCGCGGGCGCGCCGCGCGATCTGGTGTGGGTTCGCGGCGCTCTTGTTCGCCATGATCATGAGCGGCCTGATCGTGCACATGCCTGCCGATCCGAGCGAGCCCTGGAACGCCCAGTTGCAGCCCGGGCTGGAGGTCGTGTTCGGCAACACCTGGCGCATCGTGCTCGCCTCGATGCTGGCCTTCTGGTTCGGGGACTTCGTCAACTCATACGTCCTGGCCAAGATGAAGGTCGTGACACAGGGCCGCTACCTGTGGATGCGCACCATCGGGTCCACGCTCGTCGGCCAGGGCGTGGACAGCCTGGTGTTTTACCCGATCGCCTTCGGGGGCATCTGGACCGCGGACACGCTGGTCAAGATCATCATCTTCAACTGGACCATCAAGATCACCATCGAGGCCGTGTGCACGCCCCTCACGTACGCCGTGGTCAATGGCCTCAAGCGCGCCGAGCAGACGGACTTCTACGACGTCGGTACGAATTTCACGCCGTTTTCCCTCGATTGAACGGCTTGTCCGCCTTCCTGCACTATCTGACCTTGCTCGCGCCGATGTTTGCGCTCTCGGCGCTGGGCTATGCGCTCGGGCGGTTGCCGTTCTGGCGGCCCCGCTGGACGAACCTGGTGTCGAGGTTCGTGTTCGCGGTGCCGCTGCCGGCGCTCCTGATTTCGTTGCTCAGCGATCTCTCGGACATGCCGCCCGTGGACGCGCGGCTCTTGCTGGCGTTCTTTGGCAGCTGTTTCATCGTATTTGGTGTCGGGCGGGCGGTAGGAAAATGGGGCTTCGGCCTGGACGGGGTCGGACAATCCGTGTTCGCGCTGGGGGGTGTATTTTCGAACAACGTCTTGCTCGGAGTGCCACTCGCCCGCGTGGCCCTCGGCCCCGAAGCGATGCCGAGCGTGGCGCTGATCCTGGTCTTCAACGCGCTCACGCTCTGGACGCTGGTGACCGTGTCCATCGAATGGGCGCGGCACGGCTCGTTCAGCCTGTCCGGGCTCGGGGGCATGCTGCGCGGGGTGCTCAGCAACCCGATCATCATCGCGATCCTGAGCGGTACCTTGCTCGGCGTCTCGGGCCTCCGGCTGCCGGCGCCGGCCACGGTCGTGTTGTCGGCAGTGGGCAGCGTGGCGGGGCCGCTGGCGCTGATCGTGCTGGGCCTCGGCATCAGCGAGTACGGCGTGCGTCAGGGCCTCTGGCAGGGCCTGGCCATCACCGGGCTCAAGCTCCTGGTGCAACCGCTGGTGATCTGGGGCCTGGCGCTGGCGCTCGGGCTACCGCCGATCGAGCGCCATGTCGTGGTGCTGCTCGGCTCGCTCTCGGTCGGAGTCAACGTGTATCTGGTGGCGACGCAGTTCCAGACGCTCCAAGGCGCGGTCGCCAGCAGCATGGTGCTCTCGACGGCGCTCGCCGCCATCAC
>Ga0315912_10000364_pt1 | contig 89725 bp, 66 predicted proteins | sample VfabasoilMG_FD_204469 | JGI IMG/M metagenome (GOLD analysis project Ga0315912, IMG submission 204469) | Garden soil microbial communities collected in Santa Monica, California, United States - V. faba soil | ecosystem: Environmental > Terrestrial > Soil > Garden | place: USA: California... | reverse complement strand
GGATCAGACTCCCACGCCAGGTCGCCCACGCAGCGTTCCTCGGCTTCGGCGCGGTCCATGGGAATAAAGCTCCTGCCGCCACCCCGTTTAAGCGCGTTGCGGCTGCGCCAGTCTTTGGCGAGAAAATGGTTTAGACACGCGATCAAGAAGGAACGGAATTTTCCCCGCGTGCGATCGAGATCCGCGAAGCTGCCGCGGTCGAGCAATTCGGAAAAAAAGTCCTGGGTCAGATCCTCGGCATCTTCGGGACTGTAACCGCGTCGTCGGACTGCGGAGTAAGCCGGCAGCCAATACGCGCGACACAACGTTTCCAACGCGGCCGCCGCTTCGGGCGACGTTCCGGCCCCGGCGCGGCAAACCACACTCCAGCGCGTGGTGCAGAATTCAGATGCGGCAGCCATGATCTCAAGGGGGATTCAGGCGACATCCATTCAGTCGTTCAGTCGGGTCCTCGGCCCGGCGACAACCACGGCCCCTTGCTGGGTGCTACGTCAAACATGCGCGTGGCATCGTTCACGCGCCATGATTATCACGAATCCAGAGCCGGGCCAGCCCGAAACGTGCCGCGACTCCAGGCAGGCAATCGGGAGGTTGCACGAGTCAGCCCGAAGGTGTTCGCGTAATTCACGGCAAGGAAATGAGGTCAAGCAAAGTGGACAACGCCCCGTGCGCCGAGTCCACGCCGATTCTGAACTTCTACATGGGCAAGAACACGCCGGAGCGCAAAGATTACATCATGGACAAGCTTGTCGTGCCGGTGGAGGAGTGAGCGACGCCGTGACTTAAACTGCGTTCACTTCTTGAACTTGATTTGATCGCGCATGATTAAGACAGTTTTGGGCGGTGTGTTCGGAGCGGCGCCGGCCGGCAGGACCTTGAGTTGAAGCAAAGTGCCCGGAGGGCCGCGAACCGCTTGAACAATGTCAGCAAGCGGCGCTTCGTAAACGTCCACAAATGTCCCGCCTCCCTGGGCGAGAGCGATGATACGGTCGCCCACTTGTAGTTGCCCATTGAGGGCCGCCGGTGTGCCCGGTATCAGATTGTCGATGACGGGATATCCGTCCTGAATGCGCAAGGCCGTGCCGATTCCAACCGGCGCAACGCTGCGGATTGCCTGCAGGGCGGCCTCACGTTCGGTGATATCCGAGAATTGCTCCGCCCATTTCATGGCGGCGGCAGTGTCTTTCTGGGCCCAATCGGCAAACAGCGCATCAGCGAAATTCCGTCGGTCGGCTTCCGGTAACCGCTGGGCCAACGCGATTGCCGCCGCCGGGTCTGATTCAACAAGGTGGCGGGCGGCCAGTTGCAGGACGTTGGCGCGCCCGTCGCCCTCCGTCATCTCATCCGCCCACAACACCGCCAGCTCGGGATTTTTTGCGAGTTCCATGCCGAGACCCGCTTCCAACCCCACCCGCGCAATGCGTTCGGCGCGCAGTTGCGGCGGACCGAGTTCGCCCTTCGTCCACTCCGTTATCAACGTTGTCAGAGCCACCTCACGTTCGTTTTCGTCCACGATTTGCTTGGCCATGCGGAGAGCGTTGGTCTTGTCGCCTGCGGCCAGCGCGCGGAAGGTTTCCCGGAGTTGCGCCAGCCGCTCCAGCCTGTTGGTGGTCAGCACGGGTTCTTCCGCCGGCGGTTCGACGACAGCAGGCTGGCTCACGGCCACGCGAGACGGCAACGATTCAACTGTGGGAACGGACTGCGGTCGCGTTGGTTCGGGCCGCTCGACAGAGGAGGTGGGGGTCGCCGGTTGCAACCCATTGCCACGTGGCTGGGTTCGTGATCTGGAAATGAAAAGGGCCACGGCCACGACCGCCGTCACGAGAACCAAGGCCAGCGTGACGCCGAAGGTTTTCATATTGCGAGCATTTGACCTACGGCACGCGAAATCAACTGGAAAGAACTTGAGCCATCTCGTGGCAGGGAATCCAATTCGGTGGATTGACTCACCGGTATTGGCGAGGCGGTGCGGACTTGTTCCGCTGGCGGACGGCAACAATCATGCGTCATGCCTTTGTCACGCCATGTTGCAACCTTGCTGATTTTGTTCGGGATGGGGTCTTACGCTCCAGCCCAGGAAAACGTCCCGGCTGACAAAACTAGGCTGACAAATGAGGTGGCGCAGTCTTCCCAAGCTGTTCGCGCCACTTTCAACTTCAATCCCGGCTGGCGTTTGTTCGTGGGTGATCCCGCAAATGCCGCACAGCCGGGATTCGATGACTCCGCGTGGAAGAGCGTCACGCTGCCGCGCGCGTGGAATGAGGACGCAGCATTCCGGGTGGCGATCGATCAACATCCCACTGGCATCGCGTGGTATCGCAAGCAGTTTACGCTGCCGCCTGAAGCAACGGGCAAGAAAGTGTTTCTCGAATTTGAAGGCGTGCGGCAGGCGGGGGAGTTTTACCTCAATGGCAAATTCATCGGTCGCCACGAGAACGGCATCACGCCGGTGGGCTTCGATATCAGCGGGAGCGTTCTGCCGGCGCCACAGGAAAACGTGGTGGCGGTGCGGACGGACAACGCCTGGGATTACCGCGAGAAAGCGACCAATCAGCGCTTCCAGTGGAACGATCGGAACTTCAACGCCAACTACGGCGGCATCACGAAGAATGCAAAGCTGCACCTCACGGACCGGCTGCATCAGACGTTGCCGTTGTATGCGCAACTCAAGACCACGGGAGTTTACATTTGCGCGACGGACTTTGATCTCCCGGGTGGCAGCGCGACGATCAACGCCGAATCCGAGGTGCGCAACGATCACGACGAGCCGCGCACGTTCCGCTACGAGGTGACAGTTCAAACAACCAGCGGAAAGCCTCTGAGGACATTTTCCGGCGAAGCTGTGACCCTTGCGGCCAAACAGACCGTCACCGTCAAAGCCTCAGCGCGGGTAACGGGGCTGGAGTTCTGGAGTTGGGGATTTGGCCAGCTCTACGACGTGGTGACGGCCCTAAAAGCGGATGGCCGCGCGCTGGATGTGGTGCGAACACGCACCGGATTCCGGAAGACGGAGTTCGGCCGCGGCATGGTGAAGCTCAACGGCCGCGTCATCCAGTTGAAAGGCTACGCGCAACGCACCTCGAATGAGTGGCCGGCACTGGGCAACGCGGTGCCCCCGTGGTTGAGCGATTTCAGCAACGGGTTGATGATCGAAGGTAACGCCAATCTGGTCCGCTGGATGCACCTCACGCCCTCGAAGCAGGACGTGGAATCTTGCGACCGCGTAGGACTGCTTCAGGCAATGCCCGCTGGCGATGCGGAAGGGGACGTGACGGGACGGCGTTGGGAACAACGCGTGGAGGCGATGCGTGAAGCCATCATTTACAACCGCAACAATCCCAGCGTCGTTTTCTACGAGTGCGGCAACAAAGGCGTCAGCGAAGCACACATGCGCGAGATGAAAACCTTGCGCGATAAAATTGATCCGCACGGCGGACGGGCGATTGGATCGCGCGAGATGCTGGCCAGCCCGACGGCCGAGTATGGCGGGGAGATGCTTTACATCAATAAGAGCGCGCGTTTGCCGTTCTGGGCGATGGAGTATTCGCGCGACGAAGGTTTGCGGAAATACTGGGACCAATTCAGTCCGCCCTTTCACAAGGATGGCGACGGCCCACTTTACCGCAACGCTCCAGCACCCGACTACAATCGCAATCAGGACTCGCACGCCATTGAGAACGTGGCCCGCTGGTTTGATTACTGGCGCGAGCGCCCGGGTACCGGCACACGCGTTAGCAGTGGCGGCGTGAACATCATTTTCTCCGACTCGAATACGCATTATCGCGGCGCGGAAAACTACCGCCGCAGTGGTGAGGTGGACGCGATGCGCATCCCCAAAGATGGCTTCTGGGCGCATCAAGTGATGTGGGATGGTTGGGTGGATGTTGAAAAACCGCGTATTCATATCATGGGCCACTGGAACTACGCGCCCGGCACGAAGAAGGACGTCTGGGTGGTTTCAAGCGCCGATGCAGTGGAGCTTTTTCTCAATGGCAAATCGCTGGGACGCGGTCGGCAAAGTCACCGCTTCCTGTTCGCGTTCGAGAAAGTGGATTGGCAGCCGGGCGTGTTACGCGGGGTGGGCTTCGGTGCGGATGGAAAAGAGCGCTGCGAGACGGAGCAGCAGACCACGGGCGAGGGAGTGGAGTTGAAGCTCACGGCCATGACGGCGGCGAAAGGCTGCAGGGCCGATGGCGCTGATGTGGCTCTAATTCAGGTGGAGGTGGTTGATGCTGCGGGTCGGCGTTGCCCAACGAACCTGAATCTGGTCACGTTCGGTTTGAGCGGCCCGGCGGAATGGCGCGGGGGCATTGCGCAAGGGCCGGGCAATTACATCCTGTCAAATTCACTACCGGTCGAGTGCGGCGTGAATCGCGTATTGATCCGTTCCACACCGCAGCCGGGAATCATCACGCTCACTGCGAAAGCCGCAGGTCTCAAGCCGGCCAGGGTTGAGTTGGAAACGCGGTCGGTTTATGCGGCGGGTGGACTTGCAGCTGAGTTGCCGAGTGACGGCCTGCCATCGTACCTCAAGCGCGGGCGGACGCCGGCAACACCGGCGTTTCAAGTGACCCGCGTTCCGGTTGCCGTCGTCTACGCCACGGCGGTCGCCAACGCGACCAACGCCGCCGCCAGTTACGACGACAACGAGTTGACTAGCTGGGCCAACGACAATCAACTCGCGACCGCCTGGATCAGCTACGAATTGGCGCGACCTGCGACCTTGAGTGAAGTCACCATGAAATTGAGTGGCTGGCGGCAGCGTAGCTATCCGCTGCGCATCACGGTGGACGGACAGGAGGTGTTTCGCGGAAGCACGCCGTTGAGCCTCGGCTACGTGACATTGCCATTGAAGCCCGTGAAAGGAAGTACGCTAAAGGTCGAGTTGTTGCGTGCGGCTCAGACCGACGAAAGGTTCAATTTCACCGAACTGGCGACTCCGGAAAACGCCGCCACGGGAGACGAGCGCCAAGGCCGGGGCACACTGGGCATCGTGGAAATTGAATGTTACGAGCGCGCGCGGGAGTGAGGCAACGCCTGACGGCGGTCGGGTATTGCGTTGTACCACTCCCTGAATTTCTCCGCCGCCGATGGAAGTTCGGCACTAGAGCAGGTCAAAAAATCTCGTAGCCGCCGAGGTAACGAGGCGGAAGCGTGGGAAAGGAGTCCGCCTCCTCACGTCGGCGGCTACAGTTTTCATGAAACGGCTCTAATGGGCCGTGGGCGATTCTACCGCAAGAGATAACTGGCGCGGCAACCTTGCAGATAACAAAAGCCCGGAGCATCCATGCGAACGCTCCGGGCATTGAAGTTCGTTGATGGATTACTTCGCGCCGCCGTCAATCCAGGCACGGACCAGCCCAACTTGTTCGGCCGTGAGCGGTTTGGGCGGTGGCGGGGCAGGTTTGCTGGCTTCGCCAGCACCGCCGGGCGCGCCTGGACCACCGGGGCGGGGGGCGCGACCGCCGCCCTTCTTGGGCGGCATGGCCATTTCCGGATCAAGATGCGAAATGGCGATTACGAGCGAGCTTTTCTCACTCTTGCCTACTTCGATGACCTTGCCTTCTTTGCCGCCTTTAAGCGTGGCATCGAGACTGTCCAGCCGCAGACCGGCCTTGGGTCGCTCCGCGCCATGGCATTTCACGCAGGAAGCCTCAAAGAGCGGTTTGATGTCCTTGTCATACGTTACATCCTTGCGGGACGAAGGCGGCGGGAGTTTGGACAAATCCACCGCGGGCACGCTCAGGGCCGCGAGCAAGCCGAGACCAATCAAATAGTTAAGTCGTTTCATGCAATTTTTTACCACACCGTTTTCTGGGGTGCGCCATACTCTGACGATGCCGGCCGGACGCGCAATCAATTTTTCTGACTGACTGGTATCGCAGGCTGTTCAGTTGGCGGCTGGCCGATATTCCGCCTTGGCTTGGGGCATCCATTCCTGCAACTGCCGGATCCGGGTTTCGTCCGTGGGATGTGTGCGCAGGAAGGCGGGCGTGCCGCCGCCCTGTTGTTGATTAAACTGGGCAAACCGCTGCCAGAAAGCCACCGCCGCCTCCGGGTCGTATCCGGCGCGGGCCATGTAGCGCAGCCCGATTTGGTCGGCCTCGGATTCCTGTTTGCGATTGTGCGGGAGTTCGCGGCCGACTTGTGCCCCCAGTCCGTAAGCCACCACTGCCGCCGATTGCCAGCGGGGGTCAGTTTCAGCCACTTGCATTCCGGCACCCAACAGACTGCCGCCGGACTGGATGAGCATCGCTTCGCTCATGCGTTCCGCGCCGTGGCGGGCGACGGCATGCGCCACTTCATGGCCGATGACCGTCGCCAGTCCGGACTCATCCTTCGTTATCGGCAGGATGCCGGTGTAAATTCCCACTTTGCCACCGGGGAGACAGAAGGCATTGGCCTCCTTGCTGTCGAACACGACGAATTCCCATTGCGCGTTGGGCATGTCCGGTCCGGCCACGGCGGCAATGCGTTTGCCGACTTTCTGGACCAGCGCGTTCACGTTCGCGTCCTTGCTGATCGGAGTCTGTTTCTTGATCTGATCGAAACTTGATAGACCCAGCTTCATTTCCTCATCCGCGGAGATCAGGTTCAATTGCGAACGTCCAGTGACCGGGACGGTGCTGCAACCGCTGACGAATAAGATGAGAATAAGCCCGACGCAGGCAAATGCGGGGCCGAACGAGGAGTTTTTGGCGATGTGTTTCATTACTAAATGACTACCGCAAATCCGCCGAGGTTCAACCGCGAAGTGTGACGGCCTGCAATGGGTCGTCAGGGCTGCCGGACCCGGAAATAGCGTGGCGATGAATCATCCGTCCAGGGATATTGCAAAGTTAGGACGCCGCCGTTGCCGATGACGTTGGTGAAGTCCATCCAGGTCGGCGCGATCAGGTTGGTCGTCCACTGGCCAGAGTACGTCTCGTCGAGGGCGGTGATGAAGCTGAACTGGAGTTGATTGCCGTTGATCTGCGACGACTGGATGACCGGAGGAGCCAATGGCTGCACGCGCAGATTGTCGAAGATTGCAATGTTGTTGGTGTGCCCGATCGAATCGAAAAAGTCGCTCAGCCCAATCATGACCGTTCCATTGGTGTAGCTCGCGGCCCCGAAAGAGTTGGTGTATTGCGCGATGACTGTGCCGTTGAGCAGGCACGTGATCAGATTGTTCGACTGTCGCACTTCGCCGCGCACCCAACCCAGGCCCGCGGAGCCGGCGGGCGTGCCGCCGTAGCCGGGAATCGTCTTCGCTGGAAACAGGCTGACAAAACCCGGATTCAGATTGTCGAACTGCGGCCCCAGCGGCGGTGTGGGGCCGAAGACAGGACTATTGGTGGTCAGCAGTATTGGGATCGCTCCATCGCCCCCACCGCGAAACACGGAATAATCGCGCAACAGCGTGGACGTGGCAGTGATCCCGCCATCGGTGTTCACCGCAAAGAACAAACCATCACTCGTTGGCAGCCCGATCTGATTGGTCACCGCGCCGGAGTGGTTGATGCCGAACAGGGCATGCTCAGAGTTGCCAAGGGCATTCACCCAGTTGAGCCAGACGTCGAACTTAAATGTGAAGTTGCCCGACCCGACAACGCCGACGGGATACAGGTTCACCGCCGCCGCGGCAGCGGGCGCGTCTTTGTTGACCGCAATCAGCAAGCCCTTGGTCGTGCCGGGCGTGGAATTGGGCGCGGACGGGATGCTTGTGGGATACGTCGCCGCCGAATAATCGTAACCGATGATTGCCCGAAAGTCCGGCGACCCGGCTACAGCGGTCCAAAAAATCTTGTAGCCGTTCGTGGTCGTCGCGTTTGTGATCAGGGTCAGTGGTTGGGCTTCAAACGTATCCACAAACGGCAGCGCCAGAGTTGCGTCGGCACTGGTGACACTGCCGAAATCGTTGCTGACCACGACCGAATAATTGCCCGAGTTCGTGGGTTGCGCGTTGCTGATGTTGTAGGTGGCTGCAAAACCGTCGGCCAAATTTGTGCCCTGAAGTCGCCACCGATAAGTGAACGGCGGAGCGCCGCTTACGGTCACGTTGAAGCTGGCCGCCTCGCCCTGATTGACCAGCCGGCTTTGCGGCTGCGTCAGGATGATCGGCGGCGATGCCCCGGAGATGGTCAATTGCGCGGCGGCGCTGGTAATACTGCCGCTGTAATCGCTGACCACGACATTGTAGCTGCCGGCATCTGAAGGTTGGACGTTGCTGATGGAACAAGAACTGGCGATGGCCCCCGGCAAATTCGTGCCGTGCGCGCACCATTGATACGTCAGGGGCGCAACGCCTTGGGCGGTGACACTAAACGTAGCCGTATTGCCGATGGCCACACTCAGATTGGTCGGCGGGGCGGAGATGGCCAGCGGCACGCGGTACACATGCAGTTTCTGGCCCGCGCCGTAACCTAGACTGGGGCTAAGAAACCGAATGCGATTCATCGCGCGCGTGTTGTCGTAGCCCACATTCGACCACGTGAGCCCGCCGTCCATCGTGTGAATGAAGCTATACGGAGGATTCAGCACGGTGGTGCCGCCCATCCAGCCTTCGGTCTCGTTGACGAAGCCGATGCCTTGCAGGCCGAACGACGCCGAACCCAGCGTGGTCAGCGGAATGCCGTTGGAACTCCACGTCGCTCCGCCATCGGAGGTCTTGTAGAAGATCACAGTGGAGTAAGAACCGTTCTGTTGCAGCGACACATAGCCGACGTTTGCCGAAGGCCAGGACATTTTCCAAAAGTAACTGCAATTCACCGGCGTGTTAGCCACTACGTGCCAGGACAGACCGCCGTTGGTCGTGCGCGCAATGGCGCCGTGGTAGTAGGGCGCACTGCAAGAGTTGAACGCGTTGGTGTCCATCCCGACGACAAAGCCGGTGTTGTTATCCCTGAAATAAACGTCCATCAGTCCACCCATGACTCCAGCGGCCGTGAGATTTGTCACCCACCAGCTGGCGCCACCGTTTTCGGATTTGGCGAAATACGCCGGGCCGCGCACGCGCCCCACGCCGTAAATGTGCTGGGCATCTTTCACGTGCATGGCGCAAAAACCCTTCATACCCGAGGCGTTGATGTCCGGCGCCACGCTCCAGGTCGCCCCGCCGTCGAAGGTTTCGTAAAGCATGTTGGTGTCCGTCACGCTGCCGTCATAGGAACCGGGCCCCAAGTTGCCCGCCCACCCGCGCGTGGCCGAAGCAAAACCGATGCAGCGAAAGTGTGCCGCTGGACCCGTGTTGGAGATGACCTTGACCCAGCTGTTGCCACCGTTGGTGGTGCGATGGACGCCATCCGTCCCACCCGCGCTCCAGCCATTGGTCAAGTCGGTGAAATAAACATCGTCGTTCCGCGTCGTGCCGGCCGGAGAATTGGCGAATTGCGTCCAGACCGGAGTTTGTGCGGGGACTGCTTGGGTACAAAGCAGCAGCAACAAAACAAACAAGGCAGCGGCACGGGACTTCATCTGGTTGATGCAACCGTAGCAGAGTTGCCTCGAAGACGAAAGGAATTAGCGGGTCAGAACGCCGTGATCATTTCATCGCCTTGAGCAGGTTTGCCACTCGTTGCGAGTCTACTTGGCTGGTCAGTTTGCCGCCCTTCTTCAATGATGAACCCACGATCACGCCGTCTGCGAAATGCAGGAACTCCTTCACGTTGGCGGTGGACACGCCGCTCCCAAGCAGGAGCTTCGAGGTCGGACAGGTCCGGCGCACGCGTTCCACGTCGCCGAGATCCGCGGCGTGACCGGTGCCGACGCCGGAGACAATCAGGGCGCCGGCCAGGCCGCGTTCCACGGTGTCGCGCGCGGCATCTTCCAGCGACCAATTGCCCAGCGGCACGGCGTGCTTCACGTGCACGTCGGCAAATATCTCGGCCTCCGGACAGATGCGCTGCCGGTAGCGCAACGTGTGGTAGGCATCGCCCTCGATCAGCCCCTGGTCGGTGAGCATGGCCCCGCTGAGCACATTCACGCGGATGAAGCTGCCACCGGCCGCGGCGCACAAGGCCAGCGCCGCCGGCGCGTCATTGCGCAAGACGTTGAATCCCAGAGGCAGTTTCACCGCGTTGCGCACCGCGCAGCCCGCCGCGGTCATCGCGGCGATGGTTTCCGGCGCGACGCTTGACTTGGTGAACGGCACATCGCCGAAGTTCTCCACGATGACCGCATGCGCCCCGCCGCGTTCATAAGCCACGGCATCCGTCACCGCCGCCTTGAGGATATCGCTCAGGCTGCCGGCGAACTGCGGCGCTCCGGGCAACGGCCGAAGATGAACCACGCCGATGAGCAATTTCGGTGCGAGGGTGAATAGTGATTTCATGTGGCTGATGATGGATGGGTGACGGGGGCTTGCTGCGCGCGCAGTTTCGTGAGCGCATTCAACGCGGCTTCGCTCTCCGCCGCCTTCTTGCTGCGGCCCGAGCCGCGCGCGAGTTCCACGCCGCCATGTTGCACGGTGCATTCAAAAGTGCGCGCATGGTCCGGCCCGGTGGCGGAGACGACGTGATAATGTGGCGCCTCGGCCGAGGTGGCTTGGAGAAATTCCTGCAACTCGCCCTTGGGATTTTCCATGGCCGGGATGACCTGGATGGCGGAAAGATATCCGCCGAAATCGCGCAGGATGAACTCGCGCGCAGCTTCGTAACCGCCGTCCAAAAACACCGCGCCCATCACCGCCTCAAACGCATCCGCCAGTGCGGAAGGACGTTCGCGGCCGCCGTGCAGGTCTTCGCCACGGCTCAAAATGAGATGAGTGCCAAGTTCCAGCTTGCGGCCGTGTTCCGCGAGCGAACGCCGATTCACCAGTTTGGCGCGGGCCTTGGTGAGTGGGCCTTCGCCGAAATCGGGAAAGCGTTCGTAGATCGCGCGGGTGAGTACGAGCTGCAATACCGCGTCGCCGAGAAACTCGAGCCGTTGATTATGTTGCACTGGCGAACCGAGTTCGTGGGCGACGGAGGGATGCGTCAACGCGAGGCACAGCAAGTCGGGATCCCGAAAGGTGTATCCGAGTCGGGCTTCGAGCGGGGCAAATTCGGACGCAGGAAGGGACATGGTTGCTCTATGATTTACGATCGATGATTGCCTGCAAATCCAATGTCTTCAATCGCAACTCGTCCGCACATCTGGCCGGAACTAATTCTGCGGCACCGCGGCGGCTGGTTCAGCCGGCGGTGGTACCGTCGCTGGCTCTGTTGCCACCGGTGGGTTCAAGCCATGCTCCAGCAAATCGGCCACATCGTGCTGCACCGCTTCAAGCTGGTCCAGGTGCAGGTCCGGATCGGTGATCGTGAATATCTCGCCGGTTTTGGGCATTTCATAAATGAACGTGCGCTTGCCCTCGGTGACGACCTGTTCCTTCACCTTGAGCAGACGCTTGCGTTCCAGCATCACGGCCAGGATGTAGCCCGCCGGGACATAGCGGGGATCGTTCAATTCGATGAGTTTGCGCAGGAGCGATTCAGCGGTGTCCTTCTGGATCGGATCGGTGGGTGGGGGCGGCGCTTGATACACACCCTGCCAGTGCGAGATGAACCCAGTCCGGGAATGCGCATCGGCGAATTTTTGCTGCCAGCACGTCGCGCAGACGTCCTGCCGCAGGAATTCTGATTTCGCGGCGATCAGCACCGTGTGGTACGGCTGCTGGTCGGCAAACGGGGTTTCGCAAGTTTCGCAAACGTGGGCGCGGCTCTGGATGTTCCAATCGTTCATCGGGCAAAAATCAACCGGCCGAGTATTCGCCGGGGCGGGCGCGAGTTCAACCCTCAATTGCATTGCGCAGCCAAGAACCCCGGCCGAATCCGGACAATTTTTCCCTTGAACTGCCTCGTCGCCGGGCCGACGATGCCTCACAACCTTACGCCGGAACCCAAACCCATGAAAGTCATCGCTCCTTTCCGCATTGATCTCCGCCGCCTTGGCCATGTTTGTCTGCTGGCGTTCGTAGTCGGCCTGTTCGGCTGCTCGCCGCCGGGCAACGAAACGATTGTCGCCCGCGGTTCAAACACGGTGGGGGAGGAACTCGCCCCGGGATTGGCCGCCGAATTCAGCAAGCAGCGCCCGGGCGTGAAATACGATTTTGAATTCAAAGCCACTTCCTACGGCTTCGGCGCGTTGATGGTGGGGCGTTGCGACATTGCGGCCGCCTCGCGCGAGATGTCCAAGTCCGAGGAGGCGCTGGCGAAGGACCGTTCGCTGCAGTTGAACGAATATCCCATCGGCTACTACAGCGTGGCGGTCGTCGTGAACACTGCCAATCCGGTGGCCAATCTCACGAAGGACCAGGTGCGCGATATCTTTACGGGCACGATTCAGAACTGGAAGGACGTCGGCGGGGCCGACGCCGCAATCAAACTGTGTGTACGCGACCCGATTTCGGGCGCACATTTGGGCTTCAAGGAAGTCGCAATGGAGAACAAATCCTATCCCGAGAACTTGCGGGCATACACCAATCACGCGGCCATCGTGAAGGCGGTGGCCGGCGATCCCAACGCGATTGGCTACGTGAGCGTCGAAACAGTCGGCGCTCAGGGGATCAAGTCCATCGCCATTGGCGGTGTTGCGCCGTCGCGCGCCACCGTGCAAAAAGGTGAGTATCCTTACAGCCGGCTGCTGCGGCTTTACACGGACAAGGCGCGCGAATCGGCGGCGACCAAGGCGTTCATTGATTTCATCCAATCCGAGAAAGGCCAGAAGCTGGTGGATGAAATGGGTTACGTGCCGAAGTCGTGAGCTCTCTGTTAGGTAGAATCGCTCTCGCTTATGATTCGCGCGTTTCTCGAAAAGCGAAGGGTCAGGCGTGTATTTGAGAAGTTTGTCGACTCAAAGCACGTCGAGACACTGCTTCGCGATGGAATCGAGCGACAGCCACTCAAGCAAGGTCATATTGAGTTTGTATTGGCATTTGTTCGCGGCGAGAGTCCTGCGAAAGTTGCGGAGCAGGTTGGCCGCATTGCTGATCTTGCAGTCACACACGGTGCGACTATCCACAGTTTGACTGGCTCGCTCGCGATCGTCGCATTCGGCACGCATCCGGCATTATCGTCAGAGCCGGACAGTCGGTTGCGGCTAGTCCAGGCGTTGCGGCAACAGTTGGCTGAAGACGTCAAGATAGTGCATGGAGCAGCCACTGGTCATTGTGGTCTTTTTGGCAGCGAGAAGTGCATGTCTTATACTTTCCTCGTGCCGCAGTTCGACCGCGTCCTTGGGGCATTGAGCAGACTCGAATTCGGAGAGAGCAAGGAATTCACTCCATGAATTCAGTGAACCTGGGCGGCTTTCAATTTCGGATCATCCAAATCCAGCCGGTAGAGGATCTGGTTATACTCGTAGCGTGGGGTTGGTGGGGGGCGATCAGCGAAAGTCTGCGTATATGTTCCCTCAAAAATCAGGATCGGTGAATTCGTGGGCGTGAGCTCGGGGTGCAGCCGCGGGTTGTAGAAGGTGTAGTTTTCATGCGTCAGGATTTTCAAGGTCGGTCCCCAGGGGCCGGTTGGCGCGTCCGCCTCGGCATACCAGACTTCGCCTAGTGACGATGGCTTCCCGAATTTTTCCACAAACACCGTCACCCAGCGCTGACGCCACGGATTCCACGCCATCGAACCGCTGTGTAGTGACACCGTCTTGTCGCTGTTGGCAGCGCGCATCGTTGTCTGCGGCTTGAGCACCACCCACGAATTGGAATCCTGCCACGCCTCGAATGTCGCGGGGCAACGCAGCGTGGGCAGCGGATTGCCAAACAGCAGCCAGTTCTTTCCCTCGGAATCTTTCCATTCGACGGGATGTCCCTCTGGCAGTGGTGGGGGCCGGGGCAATGACGGCGATTTCGTCCAGAGCACTTTGAGCCGCTCAAAGTTTTCCGACTGATCGTTCCAGACGCAGAGTCCCCACTGATAAGTTTCCAGCGGCGGCTTCACTTTCATGTAGGCGGCGATTAGTCGCGGCTGACCGGATTTGTCTGGCACGCTCGTCATGCCGGTGATCCACGTTGGACCGTCTCCCGGCATTTTCGACACCGCGCGCGGCGCGCCTTTTGCATCGGTGAAATAATCCAGCTTTAGCTTCAGCGGCGGCTCGAAGTTCTGGAGCGGCTGGGTTGGCGTCGTCGCACTGGTGGAGTCGAAGATGCCGAGTGGATAATGCGCCAACGTGGTGTCGCCCCAGAGCCAGAAAAGCTTTCCGCGGTGTACCGCGTTCTGAACGCTGTCCGCGCCGAGCACGCCCGTTCCCTTTAAATTGATCGAGTCGCCCAGTTTCTGACTTTCTGCAAACAGACCAGCGCCTGTGATGCGCCCCAACCGTCGGGCGATGATCGTGCGGGTGACTTCGACGCGGAGAATCTTGTCCGGCTGGGGTTTCAAACGTACGCCGCGATAGCCGAAGCCGTCCTTGGGTATTTCGTAGCCGTGGCCGATGACGTCGAACCACGTTTCGCGGCCCATCAATTCCGGCAGGTCGAATGCAATGACCCCGGCATTGTCGGAAACGAACCGCACGTTGTGCGTGGTGCGCAGTTCCACGAGCGGCACCGGCCAGCCGCTGCCTTTCTCTACAATCTCCAACCGGCACGGTGCCAGCGGGGTCTCGGCGGCGGTCAACGGGACGGCACAGCTCAGAAAAATGACTGGATACCGAAGCATGGTGTCACCTGATTTCAACCGATCCGCGATGCAAACACAATGTCGGGCATGCGGCAACACCGCGGGTGGCTACTTGGCTGTGGGATTCTTCGCGCCGAGATCGCGGAGCAGTTCGTTGAATGATTCGTTCTCGCGCAGCAGCAGGTGACCTGCGTGGCAAAGTTTCTCCACATCTGCCGCGGGTAGGAAGAAGGTTGTGGGCAGGTTCAGGAAAAACCGTTGGTCCCGCTGGTCCTTGAAATTGGTGAAGCTGAGATAAATGGAGTAGAGCTTTACGTCCTTCTGCTTGGCGAGTTCTTCCCGCCAGTGTTCGAAGCCTTCGCGCACCAGGTCCAGCGTGTTCCACGAGTTGCGTTCCAGCGACTGGCTGGCGGCCGCGGCGGCCGTGGAAATCGAACCGGGCGGTGATTCCTTCGTTTCCCAGTCTTTTTCCGGCGACGAAAACGCGTTGACGCCAATGACTACGACCTTGCGTGACTTCAGCTTCTTCATGTCTTCCTGCTCATTCTTGCTGAAGGGCAGCGACTGAAGGTAATCAACCACCGGCGCAAGTCCGAGGTTGTCGCTCACGCCGCCATCGACAACGTGCAGGAACGGGTGCGACTTGCCATCGGTGAACCCCAACAGCTCCCGCGCCCGCCGGCTGATGCGGCCCTTCTGGGCCGCCGCGGCTGCCTTGAGCCAGTCCGGCATATCCACCGGGCCATTGGTCGAGTAATTCTTCAGCGTGATGGCCGTCAAGGCGCCGGGCACGGCCGATGAGGCGGCAACGGCGTAGGAGACCGGGTAACTTTCCACGTCGGAACTGATGAGATTGAAGGTGTGCTGCGTGAAATCGAAGCGGGCACCGGTGGAGACGTCCGTGCTGTTGATGGCGAGATAAGGCCCGCCCGCGCGGTTCAAATCAGCAAACGTCGCGCCTTTGAACAGAATCTCGTCGTAATAATCAGCCGCAAGTTCAGATCGGCCGTAAGTCGTGGACCAGAGTTTGGGCCAGCGGAAGGGATTGAGCGTGCGGAACAGGAGTTTGCGCTGCACGTTCCGCTCTAGAAAGGCCTTGTCCAGCAGATCAAATGCCTTGTCACCGTAAAGCCCGTAAGCCGCCGCGGTCACGCTGCCGCCGGAAACCGAGGAAATCAAGTCCACCTCTTGCAACAAGCTGCGTTCCTGGCCGTCCACCATGTACTTCGTGTTGCGCAATTCCTCGAGCACGCCGTAACTGAACGACGCCGCCCGCGTGCCCCCGCCGGAGAACGCCAGTATCACGATGAGATCATCCGAGTTGTTGGTGAGCTTGCGGGTGTGAAAGTAATAAGCGGAGTTGCCGGCGCCACCGGGAGGCAACGGCTGGTTGAGGCGATGGTGGGCGCAGCCGCAAAATAGGACGAGGGCGAGCCCGCAAATGAGTTGGCGCATGTAGATGTGGAAAGCGGAATCTGAATGGCTGTCCGACATGGATTCGAACCATGACAAAGGCCTCCAAAGGGCCTTGTGCTACCATTACACCATCGGACAACCCGCCGGAAAATTAGCGCGCTCCCAGACTGACGACAAGCACAATGACCACGGCAACTGGCCGGTTACGTATCGAACTCCCCGCGGCTGATTCCTTCCGCGAGCGGTTGCAGGTCCGGATCGGTAAGCGCCATAGCCAGTTGTTCCCGGCGGCCATCGGCCGATTTGTGACGGCTGAGGGTGTGGCGCAGCCAGTCGCGGGCAGCCTCCAGGTTGCCGAGTTGGCATTCATAGCACGCGAGGTTGTAGGGAATGGTCGTTTCCTTGGTAAAGAGTTTCGCCGCGGGCAGCAACAGATCGCGCGCGGATTCAGTCCGTCGCAATTCATGCAATGCGAATGAACGATGAATCCAGCCCGCGACATGCTGCGGCGCCATCGCGACCTGTTTAGCAGCAACCGCGACGGCTTCCTCCCAACGCTTTTCATCCCCGAGCAGCCGCCACTCGACGTCCAACACGTCCACGGCGCGTCGGGCGGCGGATGAAATCTGCGCGAACTCCGCCCGTGCCTCCCGCGGATTACCGAGCATGAGCCAGCCCGTGGCCGCGTCGAGGTGATGTTTGTCCGGCCAATCCAGTTGTGAGCGCTCCACGCGCTTATTGTGCAAACTCTTCGATTCCACGAGAAGGCAAAATTCATCACCGGGGTTTCCCCGGCCCTTTTCCCGGGTGTGCGGCGGGGAGAATGATGAGTTGCGCCCCGATTGTGTGTCTCGCGTGGCCGTGTCACATAAAGGGACGCTTCCAGACCGGGAAGCCCAAGGAGATGCAAAACAAGAAAGTTTCGGGAGGAACAAACTCGTTGGCTGCCGCGCGCGGGGTGCTTCAGGTGTCCCGGTCGGGGAAGTTTTTGGGTGACGTTCACCCATCAAACGAGGTTGCCATGAAAAAAATCCGTCTGGTTCCGTTGGTGCGATTGTTTGTCACGAGTTTGTTCGCGTTGAACACCGCCCAGGCCGTGCTGCCCCCCAACGGCAACGCCCCGGTGGATCCGCCCCCCTACGGGTTCGCCATTGATGGCGACCTGATGGCGAACGTGCCCGAGCTGAATGTCGGCGACTGGATTACCAACACGAATCTCGCGCCGGGCACGGGCGGAAGCGTGTTGACGCTGGCGGGATTGCCGATCAACTCCAACCGCACCTTCCATCTCCGCGATCCGTATAACGGAAACGACAATATTTACAAAGGCGGCATGAAGTGGCGGGATAATCCAAATCTTTGGGAGTGGACGACGGGCAAGCCGTCAGGCAAGACGGACATCAACAACGCGCTGCTACACCTCACTTCCGACACGAACGGCCACATTTGGGTGGTGGTCGCGGCGGACCGCTACAGTACCGCTGGCTCTTCTTACATTGATTTCGAGTTTCTCCAAAGCGTGCTCACCACGAACGCCAACTCTACCTTCACCTCCGGTGGTACGAACGGCGGGCGCACGGTTGGTGACTTGCTGTTCAGCCTCGCGTTCGTGGGCGGCGGCAGTATCGCGGAATTTCTCCCCTATCGCTGGCAAACCAATGGTGCGGGAGGGTTCGATTATGCGGACGCGACAGCGATGTTGCCCGCGGGGCGTTTTTTCATGGGGGTGAACACCAATACCATTTCCGTTCCCTACGGTGCGTTCGGCCAGACGAGCTACGCTCCGAACGCCTTTGCCGAAGCGGCGATTGACCTCACGGCCTTGCTCGGAAATTTCGATCAATGCGCCACGTTCGGATTCAAGACCATCATGATCAAAACGAAGTCGTCCACGTCCGACACTTCCAGCATCGAAGATTTCATCACGCCTTTTCAATACACCCTGCGCATTGGGCCCGACGCGCAAGCCGGGCCGGATCAGGTTCGTTGCACGGAGGGCGTGGAAACGGTTTTCCCACTCACGGGTACGGCAGGGAGTGGACTTTCCAGCGTGGTGTCCACAACGTGGAGTGTTCTCAACGGTAACGTGACGATTGACGAAACGAACTCGCTCGTCACCACGGCGCACGTCTCCTCGGCCAGCGCCACGTTGCGGTTGACCGTGGTGCAAGCGAACGGCTGCACCCAGACCGACGACATCGTTTTGTCCGTCCAGCAGCCGCCGGTCTGCGCCATCACCGGCGTTACCAACACCTGCCCGCGCACCACAAACACCTTCACCGCACCCGTAGGAATGACTTCCTATGCGTGGTCCGTTTCTGGCGGCGCCTTCATTTCCGGCGCGCCCAACCAGCAAACAGTGAAAGTAGTTGCCAGTTCGACTTGTGGAACAAACTACACGCTCGCTTTGAATCTGGTCAGCAACGTTTGCGCGACCTCCTGTTCGCAGGATGTGGCGGTGATTGATATGGGCGCGCCTGTGCTCGTGTGTCCGACGAATCGCGTGCTCGATTGCCCGGCAAATACCAGCACCAACAATACGGGAACGGCCACAGCCACGGACTCGTGCAGCCGGGTGACCGTGACCTATTCAGACGAGGTGACCGCCGGTTGCGGTGTGAGCAAAGTCATTGCGCGCACTTGGACTGCCACCGACGAATGCGGCAACGCCGTGAGCTGCACGCAGACGATCACCGTGCGCGACATCACGCCGCCGGTCATCACCTGCCCGACGAATCGCGTGCTCCAATGTCCCGCGGACACCAGCGCGGTTGCGAACGGCATGGCGACGGCGGTGGACGCCTGTGGCGCGGCGACTGTGACGTTCAACGACGTGATCACGACGAACTGCGGCAACACGTTCGTCATCGCGCGCACGTGGACGGCCACCGATCTGTGCAACAACAGTTCGAGTTGCGTCCAGACCCTCACGGTGCGGGACACGACTGCCCCTGTCATCACTTGTCCCGCCGCCGTGACCTTGGAATGCCCGGCGGATACCTCCACCAACAACACCGGCGTTGCCACCGCTACCGACGCCTGCGGTTCGTTTGCGATCAGTTTTGCGGACACGGTCACCAATAACTGCGCTCAAACCAAAGTCATTTTGCGCCGTTGGACTGCGACCGACCAGTGCGGCAATAGTTCCAGCTGCACACAGACGATTACAGTACGCGACACCACGCCGCCGGCCATTGTCTGCCCGCCCGACGCGATCCTGGAATGTCCGGCCGTCACGACGACCAATGTCACCGGCGTGGCCACCGCCACCGATGAATGCGGTTCGGTCACAATCACCGTGTCCGACACCACCACCAACCTGTGCGGCAATACGAAAGTCATCGCTCGCAAATGGACCGCGACTGATTCATGCGGCAACAAATCAAGCTGCACGCAAACCATCCGCGTCGTGGACCTCGCACCACCCGTGATCATTTGCGCGGCGGACAAAACCGTGGAATGCACCGTGCCGTGGACGTTCAATGCACCCACTGCCACAGACACGTGTGGCACGAACAGCATCGCCATTGTGAGCACGACCACCAATGCCACGTGCGGCAACACCTTCATCGCCACCCGGACTTGGCGCGCAACGGATGCGTGCGGCAACCAATCCACCTGTAGTCAGACCGTCACCGTCGTGGACACCACCCCGCCGATGATCACGTGTTCGAGCAACAAGACGGTGGAGTGCACCGTGGCGTGGACCTTCAACACACCGACCGCCACGGACACGTGCGGGACAAACCGCATTGACATCGTTGGCACGGTGACGAATTCAACGTGTGGCTATGCGTTCATCGCCACGCGCACCTGGCGCGCGACGGATGCGTGCGGCAATCAATCGCAATGCAGCCAGACCGTCACGGTGGTGGACACCACGCCGCCGGTGATCACCTGTTCGAGCAACAAGACGGTTCAGTGCACGACGCCCTGGATTTTTGACGCGCCTACCGCCAGCGACACTTGCGGAACGAGCGCGATTACCGTTGTCAACACAACCACCAACGGCACCTGCGGCAGCGCATTCGTGGCCACGCGTATCTGGCGGGCGACGGATGCCTGCGGCAACACTGCACAGTGCAGCCAGACCGTTACCATCATTGATACCGTTCCGCCGGTCATCACGTGCGCCAACAACAAGACCGTCGAATGTACCGTGCCGTGGACCTTCGATGCGCCGACCGCGAACGACACTTGCGGCACGAATGCCATTGCCATCGTCAGCACGACCACGAATAAGATGTGCGGCAACACGTTCACCGCCACCCGCACCTGGCGCTCAACGGATGCTTGCGGCAATCAGGCCACCTGCAGCCAGACCGTCACGGTCGTGGACACCACGGCGCCGATGATCACCTGTCTTGGCAACAAAACCGTTCAATGCAGTACGCCGTGGACGTTTGACGCGCCCAGCGCCAGCGACACTTGCGGCACGAACAGCATCGCTATCGTCAACACCACAACGAACGCCGGCTGCGGCAACACGTTCATCGCCACGCGCACCTGGCGCACGACGGATGCCTGCGGCAATCAAGCCACCTGCAGCCAGACCGTCACGGTGATTGATACCATCGCCCCGGTCATCACGTGTCCCGCCTCCGTTACCCTCAATTGTCCCGCCGTCACGACGACCAACGCCACCGGCGTCGCAACGGCCACCGATACCTGCGGCACACCGGTGATCACCTTCAGCGACTCCACGGTCAACAATTGCGGCAACACCAAAGTCATTTCCCGCACCTGGCGCGCGACCGATCCGTGCGGCAATAGTTCGACCTGCGTGCAGACGATTACAGTGCGTGACCTTACGCCGCCCACGATCACCGGGCCCACGAACGTGACCGTCGAATGTGGTGCGAGCATCGCCCCCAGCGCCACGGGCACCGCGACTGCGGCGGATGCTTGCAATTCGGTCACGGTGAACTTTAGTGACAGCGTCAGCAACAGTTGCGGCAACGCCCGCACGATCTTGCGCCGGTGGTTGGCGATGGATTCCTGTAATAACAGCAACGTGGCGATGCAGACCATCACGGTGCGTGACACCACGCCGCCGACGCTGACACTGCCATCGAATCGACTGCTCAACTGCCCGGGCAACACGAACACGAGTAATACCGGAATGGCTACCGCAACGGACGTTTGCAGTGGCGTGACGATTTCCTACAGTGACGTGGTGAGCAACAGTTGCGGCATCACCAAGACTGTCTGGCGCACGTGGACAGCGGTGGACCAGTGCGGCAATGCTGCGAATGGTACGCAGACCATTCAGGTGCAGGACACGCCGCCCACGATCTCTTGCCCAACCATCAATGTGCAATGTGTGAATGACGTGCCGCCTCCTTACACGAACATCGCCGCATTCCGCGCGGCCGGGGGCGTGGCGAATGATCCTTGCGATGTTGACCTGAGTTTCATGCTGGTGAGCAACAGCGTGCTCGTGGGTAGTTGTCCGGCCCGCATGACCCGCGTGTATCGGGTAACCGACGATTGCGGTCTCACCGCGCAATGCAGCCAGACGATTATTGTGGATGATACGATCGCACCAACGCTCACCTGCCCGCCAGGTGTCACCGTGGAATGTGGGGCGTCAATTGATCCCGCGGTAGTTGGTAATGCGACGGCCACGGACAATTGCTCTGCTGTCGTTATCACGAACACCGACAACCCAGTTGGCAGCTTTTACAATCTCAAGTGGTATGGCTCCGATCCCGAGATCGCGGGCGGACCGTATTCACCGACCTACCTCCGGCTCGGCCCGGCCAGTTTGCCGTGTCCAACTGGTGGCCGGGCGATTGATCCGCTCCGCAACGCCGTGTGCTACGCGCCCGGCGCCCAGCTTGACGCGCTGACCTCACTGGGTGGTGTGCCATTGTCGTATGGGCAGGTCGTGCCGTTCCAACTGGTGATCGAAGTCAGTGGCGCGCCCGGCGCGGAGAAAGGGGTGATTGAAGTGACGCCCAGCTGGAGTACCCACACGACCTCAAACGATCGATTCGGTTTCGATACCAACTATATGGTGTATTGTGCGTTCGTGGATCCCGCCGACCCGGGTTCGATTGATCCGCATTTCAACGCCAAGGTGGATTCACTAAATTCGTATCTCTTCGATCGCGGTACAATCAACGAGCAGATTCGGGGGAAGTTACAAATTTCCGGCCTCGACCCCGGAGATCGCGTCATCGTGGAAATCTGGATGGTCATGCAAACCACCCAGCCGGATCACGTCGGCGGAACGATTGCCTCGGAACTCACCGCCGCGCGCAAACTCTCAATCCCCGCCGAAGACATCACCATCGGTAACGAGACGATTTCAATCGGCAACCTCTCCAAGTTCACTGCGCTGCCGCCCCCGCAACCGCAGCCGCCGCAACCGCCAATTCCGCCGCAGCCGCCCGTGCCGCCGGGCCGGACCACAAGTGTGGTTGATCGCACCTGGACGGCCACCGACGACTGCGGCAACCGCAGCATCTGCGTCCAGCGCATCACCGTGCGTGACACCACCGCGCCCAGCTTGCTTGCTCCTAATCTGGTCCTCGAATGCCCGGCAGATACTTCCACCAACGGCACCGGCAGGGCCGCGGTTGTTGATACCTGCGGCCTCGTCACCCTTGGTTACAGTGATGTGGTGAGTAACAGCTGCGGCAACACCCGCACCATTCTCCGCACGTGGACCGCCTACGACGACAACAACAACTCCAACAGTGTGGTTCAAACGATCAGCGTGACCGATACGACTGCCCCGACGCTTTCGTCGGTCAATCCCAAATCCATCGCGGCCGGGGTTGCAATCGTATTCGATATGCCAATCGCCACTGACACCTGTGGCAGCGCTAGCGTAGTCGAAGTCAGCACCGTGACCAACGCGCTGACCGAAGCCAGCTACACGATCACCCGCACCTGGGTGGCAGTGGATGTGTGTGGAAACAAATCGGCGCCGCAATCCCAGGTTGTGACCGTGAATGCCTTGGTGATTACGCCGTTGAACCGGCTCACAATCTCCAGGAACGGGGCGTCCGGTGTGTTGCTACGCTGGCCGACCAACGCCGTGAATTATCGCTTGGAATGTTCGACCACCGCGGATGGCAAGCGATGGAGTCCCGTGGCCATCACGCCAATTGTCACCAACGGCGAGTGTCGCGTGTATATGTCCAAGTCTGGTCATTGCCAGTTGTTCCGGCTGGCGAACTCCGCACCCTACTTGGAGAGCCAGAAGATGGGCGGCAATTTGCGGCTGACCTGGCCCACTGCCCCCAGCGGCTTCCAACTCGAAGCGAGCGACACGCTGGCGCCGGGCAGTTGGGCGTCCGTAGCAATTACACCCGGGGTGAGCAACACCTTGAATCACGTCAATGTGCCGGCCGCAGGGGCCAAGAAGTTCTATCGGTTGAGAAAGTAGCCTGCTGGCACACCGTTTCGAACGCCCGTTGACCCGACTGGGTCGCGGGCGTTCGTCCTACTCAGGTCCCAAACCTCGCCGGGGTACACGATTAGTCTCGCCCCGATTGTCGTGCTCCACGTTCGGTGTCACAAAGTAGGTGATCCGCGACCAGGCTCGCCAAACACGTCGTCAGGCCGGATCACCGATCCAGTGAGGATGTCATGAAGCGAATCCAATCGTTCTGTTGCCGCCGGTTTGCGGTGCTGGCTGGCTTGTTTGTCCTGAGCACAGCGCTTGCAGTTCCACCCCCCGCCGGGGTCGCACCCGTCGCGCCGCCGCCAAATGGTTTCGACATTGACGGCAATCTGCTTGCCAATACACCGAGTGCGAATATTGGCGATTGGGTGGCCAACACCAATCTCGCGCCCGGCACCGGCGGCGGCGTGTTGAACCTTGCGGGCAGTCCGATTGATACGAACCGGACGTTTCATATTGTTGACCCCTACAACGACACCAGCAACGACCGCATCTTCGCCGGCGGCAACAAATGGCTCGACAATCCAAACGCTTGGGGCTGGACCGGCGGCAAGCCGTCATCCAAGACGGATATGAACAACGCGTTGCTGCATGTCACCACCGACACGAATGGCCACGTGTGGGCGGTGCTCGCCGCCGATCGCTTTAGCACCTCGGGCGATTCCTACATTGATTTCGAGCTGTTGCAGAATCCGCTCACACGCAACGCCAACGGTTCGTTCACTTCCGCCGGTCCGCATGGCGGCCGCACCACGAATGATATCCTGCTCAGTCTCGCCTTCACCGGTGGCGGCAAGGTGGCGGACTTCTTTGCCTGGCGTTGGCTGGCCAACGGCAGCGGGGGTTACACCTACGTGGACGTCACGGGCATGTTGCCAGCGGGCCGCGTCTTTGTAGCCCTAAACAGCAACACCATCGCTGCGCCCTATAACGCCTTCGGCGGCGCGAGTTACTCGGCCAATGCCTTCGCCGAAGCGGCGATTGACCTCACGGCACTGATCGGGGGTTTTGATCCGTGTGAATCTGTCGGTTTCAAAACCATCATGATCAAAACCAAGGCGTCCTCCTCCAGCAGCGCCAGCATCGAGGATTTCATTGATCCCATCGCCTACAACCTGACCATCGGGCCGGGCGCCAACGCAGGGCCGGATCAGGTGCGGTGCAGCGAAGGTGCGGAAACCTCATTCCCGCTCGCCGGCTTGGCTGCAAGCGGCGCCCTGCCCATCGCCTCGAACGTCTGGAGCGTGGTGAGTGGCAGCACAACGATTGACAATCCGTTCGCGCTCAGTACCACAGCGCGTGTCACGAGCGGCAGCGCGACGTTGCGGCTCACCGTCTATCAAGCGAATGGTTGCACCAAGTCAGACGACGTCGGGCTGGCAGTGCAATCACAGCCCGCATGCGTCATAACGGGGCCAACAACAATCTGTCCCCGCACCACAAACACTTTCACTGCGCCCGCGGGCATGAACACCTACGCGTGGTCGATGTCAGGCAATGGTTTCATTTCCGGTCCGACAAATCAGAGCACAGTCACGGTGATAGCGGGCCCAAACTGCGGTCAAAGCTATTCGGTCGCGCTCGTCACGCGCAGCAATGTCTGCACGGTGAGTTGTGCCACGGAAGTCCAGGTGACGGACGCCACGCCGCCCTTGCTCACCTGCCCGCCGGATCGAGTGCTGGATTGCCCGGCGGATACGGCCACCAATGCCATGGGTGTAGCCACGGCCACTGATTCTTGCAGCCGGGCGGTTGTGACCTACAACGATGCCGTCACGAGTGGTTGCGGTGTGAGCAAAACCATCGCGCGCACCTGGACTGCGACCGACGAGTGTGGCAACGCGGTGAGTTGCACGCAGAACATCACTGTCCGGGATATCACCCCACCAACAATCACCTGCCCACCCAATGTCACGCTGGAATGTCCCGCCAACATTTCTCCAGCCGCAAACGGTACCGCCACGGCCAGCGACAGTTGCAGTGCGGTGACGGTGACGTTCTCCGATTCTGTCGCCCCGGTGTGCGGCAATGCCCGAATCATCACCCGCACCTGGCGTGCGACCGATGCTTGCGGAAATGCCGCCACGTGTGCGCAGACGCTGACCGTGCGCGACACCACAGCCCCAGTCATCACGTGCCCGGCGAATGTCACCATCGAGTGCGGCAGCAGCACGGCGCCGAACTCGACCGGCACGGCCACGGCGACAGATACGTGCGGCAGCGCGACGGTTACTTACAGCGACACGTCCGTTCCGATTTGTGGCAATTCCCGCATCATCACGCGCACGTGGCGCGCCACGGATGCATGCACCAATCAGTCTACCTGCGTGCAATCCATCACCGTGCTGGATCGCACACCGCCGACCATCGGCCTGCGCGTGGTTTGCACTTACAGCCAGGGCGGTTGGTCTGGTGGCGGCACGCCGGCGGCGCTGCTGGTCCAGCATTACACGACGGTGTTCCCACAAGGGGTGATGCTTGGAGCTTACAATCCAGGCAATGGTAACGGCGCTCCCAACGGTCTGTTTTGGCAACCGAATGCCGCTGGGCTGAACGCGCTGCAATCAGCGTTCTCGATCGGAGGCGGTTCGAGCGGCGCCATCACGCAGGACGCGGTGAATCCCGCCACGACTTACGGGGCTGCGGGATTGGGCCGCCAGACGCTGGCACTGACGATGAACATCTCGTTCAATGAAGCTGGTTACCTCGGCGCTGGGCCGAATAATTTCGGTTCAATTGTTTACACCAAACCGGGTGATTCGCTCAGCGGCAAGACGGTGAGGGAAATCCTTGCGGTGGCGAATCAGGCGCTGGCTGGCCTTGGCCTGCCGGCCGGTCACGATTTTAGCTCGCTCACCAGCTTGATCAACGAACTCAACATCTCGTTCCACGATTGCGTGACTTCATCATTCGCGAAGAGCAACCTGAGCCTGCCGGGCCTGCTGGTGAACTGTGCGTCGCAGATTCCGGCGGCGGATTCAGGCCTTGTTACTTACTCGGACGCTTGCAACAGCGTCACGCTGACCAGCCTGCCCGAAGCCATCACAAACCAGATCTGCCCGAACAAACTCACGATCCTGCGTACGTGGATTGCCACGGACGCCTGCAGCAATTCCGCGAGTGCCTCGATGCTCGTGATCGTCAACGACGAGAAGCCGCCGACCATTTCTTGTCCGGCCAATGTCACAGTTGATTATCCGGCCAGCGTTGACCCGTCGGCCACCGGCACTGCCACAGCTGCGGACAATTGCGGCGCGGTCAACGTCAACTTCGCGGACAGCACCGTGCCCGGCGCGGGCAATGCCCGTACCATCACGCGGACGTGGACGGCATTGGACGCTTGCAACAACACGACCAACTGCATCCAGGTCATCACCGTGCGTGACACCACGCCGCCGTTGAACCGGCTCACCATATCTGCCAACGGGCCAACCGGTGTCCTGTTGCGCTGGCCGCCCAACGCCGTGGATTACCGGCTGGAATGTGCCGCGGTTTCAGAGGCCCGGCGGTGGTATCCAGTGCCGGTCACCCCGGTTATCACCAACGGTGAATGCCGCGTGTATCTGACGAAGCCCGGACACTGCCAGTTCTTCCGGTTGGCCAACACGCCGCCGTATCTCGAAGGCGCGAAGCTCAGCGGTGGAAACCTCCGGCTCACGTGGCCGACCGTACCGAGCGGCTTCGTACTCGAAGCGAGCGACGCGATGGCAGCGGGCAGTTGGACGCCGGTGGCGATCACGCCCGGAGTCAGCAATGCACTCAATCACGTGACCGTGCCAGCCTTGGGCAACAAGAAATTCTACCGGTTGAGAAAGTAACAACCGGGCGCTCAGCAACCCGCCAACCACGAAGCGCCGGGCAATTGCCCGGCGCTTCCCGCTTCTGACTTTTTACTGTTGATGACCGGAGGGTTTGCTATTTTCCCGCGTTGAGGAAACGAACATGAGTTTTTACAACAAGCTGAAGTTTGACGCGAACGGGTTGATCCCGGCGATCATCCAGGAACAGAAGACCGGGCGCGTGCTGATGATGGCGTGGATGAACCGCGCTTCACTGGAAACGACCATTGCCACCGGCAAAACGCATTTCTGGAGTCGTTCCCGTCAGAAATATTGGATGAAAGGTGAAAGCAGCGGCCACACCCAGACGGTGAAGGACGTGGCATTCGATTGCGACGGCGATACGCTCTTGATTCAAGTCGAACAAATCGGCGCCGCGTGCCACGAGGGTTATCAATCCTGTTTCTTCCGGTCCATCGAAGGCAAGGGTGACGCGGTCAAGACCACCGAACCGCAGTTGGAAACGCCCGAGCAGATTTACGGAAAGAAGTAGTCTTCACCACATCGCCCAGCAACCGTCGTCGTCCCATAGCTGCGAGCCGCGGTAAATCTCCATCTTCTTGATGTTGCGCCATTGCACTGAGCCATCCAGCAGACCGATGTTACCACCAACCGCGCCAATGGTCGCTGAGGATGCCCCGCGGGCGCCTTCGTTTGATACGTCCATGCTTTGAATGACGGGACCATTCCTGCCATGCGGCGCAAATGTCTTGCCGCCATCAAACAGGGGCGACCAGTCGTTCATGTCCGAGAGCAGGACCAATCCCGGATTGTCGGTTAGTTTCTGCGGCGACTGCCACGTCGCGCCGCCGGCTACGATTGGGCGCCACGGCGTGTTCGTATGGCCGCCGTGATAATTGTAGCCGATGACGTGACCGTATTCGATCACCTCGAAATTCCACTTGGCCTGCTTCAAGAACCAATCACCAAAATTCGGACAATGGAGCATCTTTGCGGTGGCAGTGTATTGGACAATGGAATTGCTCGTTGCAACCGAGACCAGGGGCAGGTGATCATCATCCGGTGTTTTCTCCGGATTCGGCGCCCCACTGAGAACATGCTGGTCATTGTCGTTCCCAAACATTTGAATCCCCAGGCTGAACTGGCGCATGCTGTTCTTGCAGTTGACCCGTTTGGCGCGTTCCTTGGCTGCCGCCAGCGCCGGCAACAAAAGCGCAGCCAGAATGGCGATGATAGCGATAACCACCAACAGTTCGATCAAGGTGAACGCCCGAGGTGGAAGCCGGGTTGGACACGCAAAACTGGCGGCAGTCGGTTTCATTTTGGTTCGCTGAGGATAAAGAAACGGCGGGTGGGCGAGGCATCCACGTTGGTGACACGGACGATGCCATTGGAAAGTATCAGCGCATTGGTGATTTTGGCCCAAGTGTTGGGTGGAGGGCCCAAATTCGTGGAAACGCGGATTTCCATGCCCTCAAGGCGGTCCGAATCCAAGGGTGCTCCCGTGACCGTGCGAATGCTAAGTGCAAGTTTGCTGGCCGAGGTTAACTGGGGTGGGTCGAATTTGACGTCCGGTACTGACAAATCAAAGCGCGCCGCACTGGCGGTGCTCCGCACGTAGAGCTGGCCGTCGCTCAGGGCCAGCGCGTTCCAACATTTGTTGTTAAATGGATGCGTATCCGGGATCGCCTGAAACCGTCCGCTTTCCACATAAGCGTTGGTGTTCGCCTCCGCCAACACGAGTTCGCCGAGTTCCGTGATCACCAGCAGATTCGTGCCCACCAGCAGCGTTGCGCCCCGACCAAATCCGGGTTGCGCCCAACGCGTCACTCCCGTCCGCATATCCACACATCTCAGTTCGGCCGTCTCATCGTCAGGGAGGAAGGAAGCAAACACGGCACCCGCGTAACAGACCGGCGTGGCCCAATGATCTTGCATCTCCCAGTCACTCCACAACAGTGACGGCACGAGCGTGGTGTTCGACTGGACAACCTGCACCGCGTAGGCGCCCATGTTGTAATAGGCTGAAAGAAAAATCAGGTCGTTGTGAACCGCCGGAGATGCGGCCACAGACGTGGTGTAACTGAAAGCATGCGGAATCTTCCAGAGTAACCCGCCGGTGAGCGGATTCACAGCCACCAGACCGCTCTGGGTTGCGAAGATCAGATGCCTGATCCCGTGAATGGTTGCAAGGACGGGAGTCGAGTGCGTCATGGCTTCGTTCTGTGATCGCCACACCAGTGAACCCGTAGCGGCATTCCACGCCATCAACGTCCCGGTACCGCAGTTGGCGTTTACGAACAGAAGCCCATTTTCCAGTACTGGTGAGGCTGCACTTTGCCAATCAATCACGCTGCCGCCGAAGCCTGCCAGCAGATTGGTCGTCCAGATGATGGCTCCATTGGTGGCATTCAGCCGGTAGAGTTTGTGATATGAGGTGAACACATAAACCGAACCTCCGTCCACAACCGGCGTGGAGCGCGCCCCATCATCGGTCGTTCCGACACCGCCATTCGGGTAATTTGCATTATCAACCACTGTTGCCCAAAGCTGCTGGCCGTTGGTTGAACTCAAAGCAATGCAAACATCCCGGCTCTGCCCGCTGACTGAACGCCTGACTTGAGTGAACACCCGGCCGCCGCTCACGGTAAGACTGGTCAGGCCGTTTGTAAGATAAGCAAGCCAGACCGCATTTGTGACCGGGCCGGTCCAGTTTTTGTTGATGCGTTCAGCGGAAACGCCATCGTGAGTGGGGCCGCGGTAATTGGGCCAGTCCGCCGCCCGGAGGAAGTTAGGGCTCAAGAGCGCGAGCCCCAGCGCGAGCGGCAGGCTCATTTTCAATCCCTCAAACCCCGCTGGGCGCGGCAGTTGCACGGGTGTAGGGCTCTACCATCCACTGTTTTTGGGATTCGTCAACGATTCAACCCGTGGCCAGCCGGTCACAGGCTTGACGGACCCGGCCTGATTGGTAGGCTACGTGCCCCGCTGTTTCGGGAAAATTCCACGAACGGACTCCCCGAGCCGGCGGATTTGAATTGAAAGGTCGCTGTGAACGTATCGGTAGAAAATCTCGCCCCGTGCAAGAAGCTTGTGCGGATTGAACTCGACGCCCAGGCGGTGGACGAGGCCTTCAAGGCCACGACAAAGGATTTCCAGAAGCAGGCCAACCTGCCCGGCTTCCGGCCCGGCAAAGCGCCGGAACACATGGTCGTCAAGAAATACGATCAGGACATCAAGGACGAGGTGAAACGTAAGCTCATCGGCGACTCGTATCGCAAGGCGCTGGAGGAAAAGAAAATCGATGTCATCGGCTACCCGGACATTGAGGAGATCCAGTTCGGCCGCGGTCAGGCGCTGCAATTTGCCGCCACCATCGAAACGTCGCCAGAATTTGAACTGCCCGAATACAAGGGCCTGGCCGTGAAACGCGAGAAGAAAGAGGTAAGCGAGGCAGACATCGAGAAGGCGCTCGGCATGTTGCGCGAGCAACAGACCAAGTTTGAAACCGTCGCCCGCCCGGCGGCCAACGGGGACGTCGTAGTGGTCAACTATGCCGGCACCAGCGAGGGCAAACCGTTATCTGAAATCGCGCCCACCGCCAAGGGGCTGACCGAGCAAAAGAATTTCTGGGTGGACATCAAGCCCGACGCGTTCATTCCGGGATTCTCCGAGCAGCTCGTCGGCGCCAAGGCGGGTGACAAGCGGACCGTGAACGTGGATTTCCCGGCGGATTTCGTGACGCGCGACCTCGCGGGACGCAAAGGCGTTTACGAAGTTGAAGTGGTGGAGGTGAAGGAGAAGGTGCTGCCGCTGCTCGATGACGCGCTGGCGAAGAATTACGGCGCGGAGAATCTGGAGAAGCTCCGGGAAGGGGTGAAACGCGATCTGGAGAACGAGTTGAAATACAAGCTGAGCCGGGATGTGCGGGGACAACTGGTCCAGGCGCTGCTCGGCAAGGTGAATTTTGAGCTTCCGGAAACTCCGCTGGCGCAGGAGACGCGCAACGTGGTCTACAACATTGTGCAGGAGAATGCCCGGCGCGGCATTCCCCGCGATCTCATCGAGAAGGAGAAGGATCAAATCTACGCCGCGTCAGCGAATACGGCGAAGGATCGCGTGAAGCTCTCGTTCCTGGTGCAGCGCATCGCGGAAAAGGAAGAGATCAAGGTGTCGCAGGACGAAGTATTGCAGCGGGCCAACACGCTGGCGGCAACCTATCAGATTCCGCTCGAGAAATTCATCAAAGACCTCCAGAAACGCAATGGCATCGTGGAACTCTACGATCAGGTGGCGCACGAAAAGGTGATGCAGTTCCTCGAGAACAACGCCAAAATCGAAGAAGTTCCGGCGGCGGCCTGAAGTGCTTCCAATGTTTCAAAGGCTGGACTGGCAACCGTCCAGCCTTTTTAATTGCCGAAGCAGGTGCCGACGCGGCGGGCGCTTTCGATCCATTGGTGGTCGGGCGGGACGGTCTTGAGTTTGCCGGCCACTTCCGCAATAGGCACGGGCTTCGTGCCTTCCCCGCGGGCCGCCACCATCACCCCAAAAACGTTCTCGCGAATCAACTCGACGCACTTGGTGCCCAAGCGCGTGGCCAGCAGGCGGTCACCCGAGGATGGCGTTCCGCCGCGTTGGACGTAGCCGAGAATGGTGACGCGTGCTTCCAAGTGGGTGTGTTCCTCCAACTGCTTGGCCAATCGCCAGGTGCTGCCGGCATGGCGCGCTTCCAAGGCGGCCAGTTCGGTCTTCGCCCGTTTCTTGGCTTCGCTGCTGGGAGCGCTCTTCTTGCGCCGCTCGGCTGCGGCAAACTCTGCGGCGTCCTCCACGGTCATCGCGCCTTCGGCCACCGCCACGATGCTGAAATTTGTTCCTTGCTGGCTGCGCCGCCGGATCGCCGCGGCAACCTTCTTGATGTCGTACGGGATTTCCGGAATCAGGATCACATCCGCCCCGCCCGCAATTCCCGCGCCGAGCGACAGCCAACCCGCGCGGTGGCCCATGATTTCGGCAATGATGATTCGATGATGGCTGTGGGCCGTGCTGTGCAAACGGTCAATCGCATCCGTGGCGATGTCGAGCGCGGTGTCGAATCCAATGGTGGAATCAGTGAGTGCGACATCGTTGTCAATCGTCTTGGGCAGAGTGACGATGTTCAGGCCGCGTTCGATCAATCGAAGTGCGTTCTTGTGCGTGCCCCCGCCGCCGATGCACACCAGCGCGTCCAGCTTGTTCTGCTTGTAGTTCCGGACGATGGCGTCCGTCATGTCACGCATTTCGCCGTTGATCTCCATGCGGTGCGGCTTGTCGCGGCTGGTGCCGATGATGGTGCCGCCCACCGTGAGGATGCCGGCGAGCGCGCGCTTGTCCATGCGCAGACGGAGGTTCTCGGCGAGACCGCGGAAGCCATCGCGGAAGGCGATGACTTCCATGCCGGGTTCGCTAAGGGCGGCTTTGCCCACGCCGCGAATGGCAGCGTTGAGACCCGGGCTGTCACCGCCGGCGGTAATGATTCCGATGCGTCGGATTTTTTTCATGGCAGGGATGGGCTGGAGTTTCCCGCGACCCGGTCAGCCTACCAAGAGGGAATGGGAACGCCAACGGCGAATACGGGATCGAGCACCCAAGACTTGCTCACCGCGTGGACTCCGTCGATTTTATTGGGGATGCGAATGACAGTTTCCGTCGAAGGCCCGTTGGCCGCGTTTCTGAGAGTCGCGCTCGGCTTCGGAATCGTCGCTGCCGGTTACTGGTGGCCGGTTTGCTATATTGCTTTTCGCGTTCCTCCCGGTACCGATGATCGAGCGGGAATTGTTCTGCTGGCCGGCGCGCCGTTTGTTTATGCGGGCGCAATCTACTCAGGCGCAGGTCTGTCAATTTTGTGGAAGCGAACCCGTGAAATTCCTTCGGGTCAGGAATGGGTTGCGGTTGGCAGGTCGGTCACTGTTCGGACTGGCTTTGTTTCCAGCGTTAGAAATCTTTGCCACTGGAGGAGTTTCAGCCTTTTGGTACGGCCTGTGCACCTGGTTTTGATCTGTCTCTGCGCTTGGCAACAACTTTGCTTAATTATTGCCGCGGCGTCGTGTTGAAGTCGTGGGTTGCCGCGCCCTGCTCGGTTTCCACGATCAAACGGTAATTCACGCCGGGTTCAAGCGGATCGGGCATCGCGCCCTTTACTTTCGGCGTCATACCGCGCAACCGGTCGCCGTAAGTGAAAGTGCTCGTGAACACCGAATTGGAAGACGATTCCAGATGCCACAAGGGATGCGCGTATTTGTTCGTGGCAATCTCGGCCGCCGAGACCACTTTGATTTCCTTGAAGCGATAAAATTTGTTAAAGCTGAAAACAACCGGGTTTGATTTGTTAGCCGGGTCCGCGCGCTTGCCCGCCCGCAACCACGGCGTCACCCGGTGGGTGATTTGAATAGGCTCGCTGCCAAACCAGTCCCTGTTCAGGTACAGGCAGAATCCGACCAGCCCGACAAGCAGCAGTGAGGTGAGAATGAACTTGGTTTTGGACATCACTGCTCGGTTGACGTGCGACGCGAGTATGGTATTCGATTTGGGCTGGCGGACATAGAACCAGTTGGTTGGCCACGCAGTTACCAGTTTGAACGCGTGCCACACCATTTGAACCAAGGTAATTTAAGAATGAGAAGCGAAATGTTTCGTTCCAGGCCGGCCGCGTTCCAGAATGCGGCGGGGTTTACGCTGATTGAATTGTTGGTCGTCATCGCCATCATCGCCATTCTGGCGGCGATGTTGTTGCCGGCGCTGAGCCGGGCGAAGGAATCGGCCAATCGCGTCAAGTGCGTTAACAATCTCAAGCAGCTGTCGCTCTCCGCCCAATTGTACGCAGGCGATTTCGAGGACAAGCTGCCGCCGCGCACCAATCAATGGCGCTGGCCGACACTCCTCCGCGAGGGCTATCGCAATTTGAACCTGCTCGTCTGCCCCACCGATGTGCGCCGGGGGACGCCCCCCACCGACACCGGCTCGCCGACGGAAGAAGATCGGGCGCCGCGCAGCTATCTGATCAATGGATGGAACGACTATTTTCGAAATACCTTGAGTGCTGGGGATTTTGAATTGTACATGCGGGCGGCTTACCCCAAGTCATCCATCAAGACCACTGGCATTCGCAAACCGGCGGACACCGTGCTGCTGGGTGAAAAACGGAACATTGAACTTCCGCCCCCTGCGACTGAACGCTATTCGCAACATTACTTCATGGATCTGCTCGAAGGCGTTGGTAACGACTTCGACCAAGTTGAGCGGGCGGCGCATTCGAGCGGAAGAGTGGCGTCCCGTTCGGGGGGATCGAATTTTGCATTCGCCGATGGCAGCGCCCGGTATCTCCGCTACGGCAAGGAGATCTGGCCGGAAAACCTGTGGGCCACGGAGGACGCAGACCGCAAGCAGTACGCGTTTCCGCCCTGAGTTTGGCCGCGCGGGAATTGGAGCGGGCGGCGGGAATCGAACCCGCATATGCAGCTTGGAAGGCTGCCGTTCTACCACTGAACTACGCCCGCATCCGCTGCGTATCCTACCGGCGGCGCTTGCCATGTCAATGCACCAACGGTAGGCTCGACGCCCGATGACTTCGCTGCTTCTGACCGGTGGTCGCGTGATTGATCCCGCGAATCGCCTTGATTCCTCCGTGGACGTGCTGGTGCTGCATGGCAAGATCGCCGCCGTCGGCAAGGACGCGGCCAATCAAGCGCCTGCCAGTATCGAGCACATGGACGTCAGCGGGTTGATTGTCTGTCCCGGGTTGATTGATTTGCACGTCCATTTCCGCGAGCCCGGACAAACCCAAAAGGAAACCATCGCCAGCGGTTCAGCGGCGGCTGCGCGCGGGGGTTTTACGTCAGTCGTTTGCATGCCCAATACTTCCCCGACGATCGACACGGCCGGCACGGTGGCCTTGATCCATGAGCGGGCCCAGAAGAATGCGGGCATCAATGTGTTTGTCGCCGGCGCGATCACGAAGGGCATCGCGGGTGAGGAACTCGCTTCCATCGGCGGACTCAAGCGGGCGGGCGTGGTGGCCATTACCGACGACGGCCATTGCGTGCAGAACAACGAACTCATGCGCCGGGCCTGTGAATACGCAAAGATGTTTGACCTGCCGGTGATGGATCACTGTCAGGATTATTCACTGGTAACGACTGGGGTAATGCACGAAGGCCGCTGGAGCACGCAACTCGGATTGCAGGGCTGGCCGGCGGCGGGTGAGGAAATGATCGTGGCGCGCAACATCCTGCTCGCGGAACTGACGGGCGCGAGTGTGCATTGCCAGCACTTGAGTGCGGCGGGCAGCGTGGCGTTGATCCGCGAGGCGAAGAAACGCGGCGTGCCGATTTCCGGTGAGGCGTGTCCGCATCACTTTACGCTGACCGATGCCGCGGTCGCAGGCAGTGAGAAGTTTTGGGAGTCCGATGGGCCCGGCCTGTTGCCAGATGCCGCGGAGCGCCCGGCGTGGCCCGCTTACGATACCTATTTCAAAATGAATCCGCCGTTGCGCTCGGCGGCCGACCGCGAGGCGATTCTGGAAGGGTTGGTGGACGGTACAATTGAAATCCTGTGCAGCGATCACGCGCCGCACTGCGACTTTGAGAAGGAAGTGGAATTTGATTACGCACCATTTGGCATTACCGGGTTGGAGAATGAATTCGCGCTTTCACTCATGCAGCTTTATCACTCCCGTCGGCTGAGCCTGGCAGATGTGATCGCCAAATACACCGTCGCGCCAGCCCGGCTGCTTCGACTAGGCAAGGGCACACTGGGTGTTGGCGTGGAGGCGGACATTACTGTGTTTGACCCTGACCGCGAATGGGTATTCCGGCGCGAAGAAACGGCCAGTAAATCTCTCAATAATCCCTTCTACGGCTGGCCTTTGCGCGGCAAGGCTGTGGCCACAATTGTTGGCGGGCGGAAGGTATGGGTTGAACAATCCGAGTCTGTTACCGTCTAATTTTCCGAATTACCAACCAAACTCAATTAACCATGAAAAAAAATCTGACCAAGTTTCTGCTGGTGACCATTGCCAGCGCGTCCCTGCTTACCGCTCGCGCCGAAGAACTCAAATGGCACACGGACCTTGCCAAGGCTCAAGCCGAGGCCAAGGCGGAAAAGAAAATGGTGATGCTCGATTTCACGGGCTCGGATTGGTGCGGCTGGTGCATCAAGCTGAACAAGGAGGTTTTCGCGAAACCTGAGTTCGTCGAGTTCGCCAAGAAGAACCTCGTGCTGGTGGAAGTGGATTTCCCCCGCAAAAAAGAGCAGAGCGCCGAACAGAAGAAGGCGAATCAGGCGCTTCAAAGCAAATACAAGATCCAAGGCTATCCGACGCTCATTGTGCTCGATGCCGACGGCAACAAAGTCGGCGAGTTGGGATATGTGGCCGGTGGGCCCAAGGCGTGGATCGAAAAATTTGAGAAGGAAACCAAGAGCAAGGCGAAGTCGTAAGCCGCGACTAATCGATTTATTTTAGCGAGAGGGGCCGGATTCCGGCTCCTCTTTTGTTTTGCCGGTTTTGCGTGACCCAAGCCGGACCCGACCTTGGCTGTTTCCGCTTCGGTGATGGCCGCGGCCAGTTTTTTTAGGTGTTGCTCGATCGTGAAATTGACAAGAAAATGTCGCCGCAGTTCCACGGCAGTGCGAATCGTTCCCCAGCCGGCGCTTGCCCGCGTCGCCCTGCCCCGCCATAGTTGATCCGCTCGCCTGCGAGCTGTAACAACACTTGAAAATCCTCGTCGCCATCACCGGGGCCAGCGGTGCGCTTTACGCGCAACGCCTGCTCGACAATCTCGACGCCGCGCAGCACGAAATCCACGTCGTGCTGAGCAACTACGCGCAACAGGTGATCGTGGAGGAGTTAACCGAAGGGCTGAAGCTCCCGGCGGGCGTAAGGGCCCATGGGCTAAAGAGCATGAACGCGCCCTTCGCGAGCGGTTCGAATCCACCGGATGCCATGGTGGTGATTCCCTGCACCATGGGCACGCTGGGGCGCATCGCCCATGGTTATAGCGAGGACGTATTGCTCCGCGCGGCGGATGTGGTGCTGAAGGAAAAGAAGAAGCTCATCCTCGTGCCGCGGGAAATGCCGCTGAGCCTGGTGCATGTGAAAAACTTTGAATTGCTTCTGCTGGCAGGCGCGACCTTGCTTCCGGCCAATCCCAGCTTTTACTCGGGGGCAAAGACGGCGGTCGAACTTGCCGATACCGTCGTGGCGCGCGTCCTGGATCATCTTGGCGTACCAAATCAACTCGCCCCTCGGTGGAAGGAAGAGCAGGAATGAAGCGGGAATTGAAGCTCCAAGATGGCAATTCCGCCGAACCACGGCTCACGACATGACCGGGACCAGATCGCCATCCTCCGCCTTCAATCCCCTGTCCGCGCTGAAGAAGTGGGGTGGTTTCGTGCGCTTCTCGCACACGGTCTTCGCGCTGCCATTTGCCCTCGCGGCGATGCTGGTGGCGGCGCGCGCGAATCACGGTTGGCCGGGCTGGCGCACCTTCGGACTAATTCTCGCCGCCATGGTCTGCGCGCGCACCTGCGCCATGGCGTTCAATCGCATCGTGGACCGCAAGCTCGATGCGTTGAATCCACGGACGGCGACGCGCCATTTGCCGGCCGGCCAGATCAGCCTGCCCAGCGCCATCGCCCTTTGCGGCGTATCAGCGGCCGGACTCGTGGTCGCCAGCTACTTGCTGAACCCGCTTTGTTTCTATCTCTCACCAGTCGCGCTCGTTGTGATTTGTTTCTATTCGTTGACCAAACGTTTTACGGATTACACGCATGTTTTCCTCGGCTTGGCGTTGGCGTTGGCCCCGATTGGCGCGTGGCTGGCAGTTAAAGGAGAATTTGGATTCGTGCCGGGTTCCGGAGATACTACTGCGGAGGGTGGCGAGTTTATGGCCATGGACTGGCTGAAATCTGTTGGCACTGGATTTCAACCCATATTGCTGGGCGTCATCGTTGTGTTCTGGCTCGTCGGCTTCGACATCATTTACGCACTGCAAGATTACGAGTTCGATCGTACCCATGGCCTCCGCTCACTGGTGGTCGCATGGGGTCCGAAGAACGCGCTCACCGCAGCGTTTCTGGCTCACATGGTCATGTGCGGTCTGCTGCTGCTGTTCGGCTTGCTTTGCCGCTTCCGCGTCGCGTATCTCATCGGCTGGTTCATTATTGCCGGCTGTCTGGTGCTGGAACATTTCATCGCCCGTCGCCGCAGCCTGAACTGGATCAACATTGCTTTTTTCCGGTTGAACGCTTTGATCAGCCTCGTCTTTCTGGCTGTGGTCGCAGTGGAAGTAATTTTCAAGGGCGGTTTCCGGATGCGGTAGCGAAGGAGTGGCCGGCCGGTTTTTGGGTTCAGAAAGCCGGTAACGTATTTCGAGATTTGCTTCTGAAGGAGGCATGCACACAGTAAAGATTCCGTCGCCAATGTCAGAAGGAAACAAATGTCCCCAGTGCGGCACGCCGCTCCCCGGCGGGGCGTTGGCGGGATTTTGCCCCGCCTGTTTGCTCAAAGCCGGCGCGGCGGCGGACACCGTGACGGACGCGAAGCAGGCACCGTTCACGCCGCCGTCAGTCGCCGAACTCACCCCGCTGTTTCCACAACTGGAAATTCTCGAACTCATTGGTAAGGGCGGCATGGGTGCGGTCTACAAAGCGCGCCAGAGACAACTGGACCGTGTCGTCGCGTTGAAAATTCTTCCCCCGGGCATTGGCAACGATCCCGCATTCGCCGAGCGATTTGCGCGCGAAGCCAAGGCACTGGCAAAGTTGAATCATCCGGGCATCGTCACGGTTTATGAATTTGGCAAAGCCGATGGCCTCTATTTCTTCCTGATGGAATTCGTGGATGGCCTGACGTTGCGCCAGCTGCTTCATGCCGGGCGAATCTCCGCGCGCGAGGCGCTGGCCATTGTACCACAGATATGCGACGCGCTTCAGTTTGCCCACGATCAGGGTATCGTGCATCGGGACATCAAGCCGGAGAATATTCTCATGGATCGGCGAGGCCGGGTGAAGGTGGCGGACTTTGGGTTGGCGAAGATTGTGGGCGACGAAGGTAGGGCGGGCAGTCCTCTACCCGCCGAAATGGGAAGCGGAACCTCCGCCGACGCGCACGGAGGGACCAGCGAATTGACCGACGCCGGCAAGGTGATGGGCACGCCGCAATACATGTCGCCCGAGCAAATCACCGCGCCGGGCGAGGTGGATCATCGCGCGGATATTTATGCGCTGGGCGTGGTGTTTTACCAAATGCTCACTGGCGAACTTCCGAGCAAGCAGGTCCAGCCGCCATCCCAGAAAGTTCAGATTGATGTCCGCCTCGATGAAGTGGTATTGCGGGCATTGGAAAAGAAACCCGAATTCCGTTACCAACAGGTCAGCGCGCTCAAGACGCAGGTGGAGACGATTGCGGCAGACGCTGGAAAGGCCGGAAGCGGGACCCAGAAAGCTGAACCCAGCCTAGGCTCCCCTGTATCGACCTCGACGCTGTTGAAATCCGAACGTGGACGGTTGGCCGTGCAGGAATCGTTGCAAGCTTCCGCCCCCTATCCTTCGCCCGGCGAAGTGGCGTTGCACGCAGACCGTTTGGTAATTTCATCCGGCTATCAGCAGCGGACTATCCTGCTCGCGGACATCAGCGGCTTGGGCGAAGCCATGCTGTCGTGGGTGTATAGTCCGGCGGGCCATCGCTACGCCGCCGTGGATTTTTCCGAGGGCGGACAACATCGTCGCTTGTTGTTCATGCCGGGCACGGCGCTGTTTCGCACGGTGGGCGACTCGCGTTCGCAGGCGACGGAATGGCTTACCGCGATCCAACAGGCCGCAAAATCTGCCACCGGATGTGACTTCCCCATCTCGCACCAGCCGCTGCATCTGCCGGTCCACTCGTGGTGGCCGGCGGTATGGGCGTTGCCTGTGGTGGCCTTCATCGGTGCGGTGTTGTTGACCAACCTCACATCAGCGAGCGGACGTGGCGGCGGGCTCGGCGCGACAGAAGCCTTGTTGATCTGGGCATTGCCCGTCTTGGTGCTGATCGGAATTCTCGGCGTGCGCTTTTGGCCGCTCCGCCGCCAGGCCCCTTTTGATGAAACGGAAACTGAACGCGGCGGAACCAGCGAACTACGTCCGATTCCCTCGCCCGGACGGGGTGGCATCGCGCTCCGTTCCCTGGTCGTGGGTGCGGTGGTTTGGCTGCTAATTTATGCGGCGAGCGCCACGATTACCAGCCTCCTGCCGCGCGCGTATGCCGCCACGGCGCGGGTAAAGATGAATACTTTGGCGACCTACGATCCCAATCTCTTTCAGACTGAATTCGCCAGAATTCAATCGTCAGAATTTCTGCAACTGGTGGCCACGGAGTCACAACTGAACTCGCGATGGCAGGCATTGGAGCTAACCGCTCAGACCGGTGAACGGACGGCGCAGAAAATCGAGTCCTTGCTCGCCGCAATGGAACTGCGGCCTGTGGGTAACACCACCTTGGTGGAGATACGTTTCTTCAGTGAATTACCGGGCGAGGCGGCAGACATCGCGAACGCCATCGCCACGGTGTACTGCCAACAGACCGGCGCGGAACTGGTGGACCGTGCGGTGACGCCGATCCGTCCCGTGCGACCGAATCCGTTTCTCAATCTGGCGCTGGGAGTGGCCGGCGGCGGTTTGCTCGCGGTGCTCACCAGTGGGATGACGGCGATGATTCTCTGGCGAAGGGACCGCATCAAAGTGGAGAGAGGAGGAAAGCAATCCCCCGCGCCCACGCCGAGTGATGGGCGTTACGGGCAACTGGCGCTCGGTATGCTTCTGGCAGGGACGCTGGGGACGTTGGGGTTGATGACAGTTTCGTATCGTCACGAACTGGCACTGATCTTCGGTGGTCTGGCGTTGACGCTGGCGTTGGTGTTTGGAGTGATGGGCTGGCGGCAACGGTTCGGGAAGTTCGTGGTGCTCACACTCGGTGGCGTGACAAGCATCTTGGCAATGATCGTCTTGGCAATGGTCGTTTTCTATTTGCCCGCCCAGCGCGAGCAGGTAAAGGCGGAGGCAGCGCATCGGATGGCTGAGCTCCAACGCGACAAAGTCAGGGTGTTGGAATTGCAACAGGCTAGAACTAGCTTAAGCGAGCCGACCAATGAAAGCCCCATGGGTGAAGCAGCGATTTCGCAGTTACCTGAGTTGCAATTCCTCGCCTGGCAGGATGAATGGAAAACCAATTCGCCCGGCGCGGCGTGCCATCTCGATGGTTCGCCGGTAACGAACGCGACGGAGCTGCAATGGCTGAAGCAGCTACACCCCGGCGGCCTGGATGTGAGTTCGTTGAAGCTGAATCCAGAACCTCGTTTCCTGCATTTCTGGTTTTCGCATCCGGCGTTCGACGTCTCGTGTGTCGGCGACGTTTCAGTATTTGACGAACAAGGCAAACCGATTCCGGTATGGAACGGTTATTTGAGCAGTGGCGGGCTCGCCGCAAACGAAGCGCGCGGTGGTCTAGGTTGGCTGACCAAAACCTTGAGTCCGAACGGCGGAACGAACCTTCCGACGCGCGTCACGGTGCGTCTCATTTACACGCTCGGTCCGTTGGAACATCCGCGAGCGGTGGCGCCGGATTTCAGTGGTGCCATGACCCTGGAAGGCGAAGGTCAGCTGAACGGCGTTGGACAAACGGCCGGCGGCAAGGCCTTCATTGCGTTTTCCGTGAATGCCGAGTGGACAAGATCGCGCCGGCTTTCCGCAAAAGCCCTCGGGCGAAACGGGCGGGAATGGATTGCGGGCGGCAGTTCCAGTGGGCGCAGCGATGGTCTTGGCGTGCAGGTGCAACGTTTTGAATTTGATGTGCCGCTCGCGAAAGTGGAAAAATTTGTCATCGGCTCGCGCCCCATCCATACGAACGAATGGAAGAACGTAATGTTGCCGGAAACTGCCAGCCACAGGTGAACACCGCTTTACCCGGATGTTTTGATCTCTGTTCCCCCTGGGGAGATTTGTCGCTAAGCTGCTTTTGTCATGGCTTCTGACTGCGCCTCCACAAGCGGGCCGGGCGACATCTTCGCCACGACGCATTGGACGGTCGTGCTCGCGGCGGGCCAACAACACACGCCGCAGTCGGATCGCGCACTGGAGGAATTGTGCAAGACTTACTGGTTTCCGCTCTACGCCTACGTGCGGCGGCGCGGGCACACGAAGGAAGACGCGGAGGATTCCGTACAGGCGTTCTTCGCGCGCTTCCTGGCCAAGAATTATCTCGCTGGACTGAGTGCTGAGCGCGGGAGTTTCCGCGCGTTCCTGCTGGCGTCACTGAAAAACTTTCTCGCGAACGAGTGGAAGAAATCCCAGCGGGTCAAGCGTGGCGGTGGTGAAGTGAATCTGTCGCTCGATTGGGAAACAGCGGATACGAAATTCCAAGTGGCATCCGTAGCCGAACCCAGCCCCGATCAGGCGTTCGACCGCGAATGGGCGCTGGCGCTGTTGGCGAAAGTAATTGAGCAGTTGCAAATGGAGTGTGTGGCGGAGGGCAAAGGGAAACTGTTCGAGCAGTTGAAAATCTTTCTGATGGCAGGCAAAGGCGAATCGGCCCACGCGGACGTGGCGAACGCACTGGGCATGGAGGAGGGCGCGGTTCGGGTGGCGGTGCACCGATTGCGGAAGCGTTACCGGCAATTGTTGCGCGACGAAATCGCCAACACGTTGAGCGACCCAGCGATGGTGGACGAGGAAATGCGAGCGCTGTTCGGCGCGTTTACAGCTTGAGGCCTGGCTAGACGCGCCGCTGCTTGACTCTCAACCTTCAACTGTCAACTCTCAACGCCTGATGATCGCTCGCGTCTCCCTCGAAATCGCCCTCCGCAAGGAGTTCGATTACGCCATTCCGCCCGAACTGGCGGGCCGCGTGGACGTGGGCAGCCGGGTGCAGGTTCCGTTTGGCCCGCGGAAAGTGCTTGGCGTTGTCACGGCCGTGGCCGAGGAATCAGCGCAGACCCGGCTCAAGCCCATCATCAAGGTTATCGGCGCGCAAACGCTCGTCACGCCCCGCGTGTTGAAACTGGCCCGGTGGATTGCCGATTACTACTGCTGCGCGCCGGAGATCGCGCTCAAGTCCATTTTGCCCGAAGCCGTCCGCAAGGAGGATGCTGGCTGGCGGGAACGGCTGTTTGTTTCGGCGCTGCCGGTGACCGGTGAGTTCCCTAAACTGCCCAAGCGCCAACTTGAAGTCTGGAATATCGTCGAGGAACGTCGTGAAATTTCGCTGACGGAACTCCTGCAACTTGCCGAAACCACTGCCGGCACTGCCCGCAAACTCGAAGACCGCGGCCTCATTCGCATCGCCCCCCAAATCTCCGAGCGCGATCCGTATGCCCACGAAGTCATTTTGCCCAGCACGCAACTGGTGATGAACCCAGCGCAGGTGAAGGCGCTGGCGGCCATTACGAAGGCCATGGACAAGGCAGCCGAGAAAGGGAGAAAAGGAGAAGGGGAGAAAAGGAGCGGAGACACTGATGCCGTCGACCTCTCCCCTGCACCCTTTCCCCCTTTCTCCTCTGCGTTCCTTTTGCACGGCGTCACGGGCTCGGGTAAGACGGAGGTTTATTTGCAGGCCATTGACCACGCGTTGGCCCAGGGCAAGGGCGCGATCGTGCTCGTGCCGGAAATCTCGCTCACGCCCCAGACCGTCGAACGGTTCAAGTCACGATTCAGCCATGGCCCCCAACAAACTCTCGTGGCGGTGTTGCACTCGCACTTGAGCGCGGGCGAACGCCATGACGAATGGCACAAGATTCGGCAGGGCCGTGCGCGCATTGTCATCGGGGCGCGTTCGGCGATTTTTGCGCCAGTCGAGCCGCTGGGACTCATCGTCGTGGATGAAGAGCACGAGCACACTTACAAACAGGAGGAAGCACCGCGTTACAACGCCCGCGATGTCGCCATTGTGCGCGGCCAGATGGAAGGCGCGGTCGTGGTGCTGGGTTCGGCCACGCCGTCTTTGGAGAGCTATCACAATTGTCAGCGCGGCAAATACACGCTGCTCGAATTGCCCGAGCGCGTGGATGACCAGAAGATGCCTTATGTGCGCGTGGTGGATATGCGCCAGGCGGCGCGTGGTGGCAAAGGCCCGCCGACGTTCTCGAATCAACTCAAGGAAGCCATTACGCAGCGACTGGAAAAGGGCGAGCAAACGATTCTGTTCCTCAACCGGCGCGGCTACTCAACCGCTCTTGAGTGCACGCAATGCGGTTACGTTGCCGCGTGTCCGAATTGCAGCCTCTCGCTCACGTATCATCGACCCGAGCAGAAGCTGATGTGCCACATCTGCAGCCATGTCGAGGCTGTGCCGGCAGCATGTCCGAATCCGAAGTGCAAGAATCCGCAGATTCGTTACTCCGGTCTCGGCACGCAAAAGGTCGAGGAGACATTGAACAAGCTGTTCCCGAAGGCCCGGGTGCAACGGATGGATTCCGATCTGCTCAAGCGCAAGGACGATTATCGCCGCATCCTTGGCGATTTTCGCACCGGCAAGATCGATATCCTCGTCGGCACGCAGATGATCGCCAAGGGGCTGCATTTCCCAAACGTCACGCTGGTGGGCATCATCTACGCCGACATGGCGTTGCATCAGCCGGATTTCCGCGCGGGCGAGCGGACATTTCAATTGCTGACACAAGTCTCCGGACGTGCCGGGCGCGGCGATGTCGAGGGCGAGGTGTTCGTGCAGGCCTTCACGCCGTTTCATCCGGCGATACAATACGCGCGTCGCCATGACTTCACCGGGTTCTACGAGCAGGAAATCGAATTCCGAAAACAACTCAACTATCCGCCGTTCAGCCGGGTGGCGTTGCTGACCCTGCGCGGACACAACGAGGACAAGGTGAAGTTTTCAGCCGAGCACGTGCGGAAGGAGTTGGATAAACTTCGCGTGGGAGAAAAGGGGAAAGGGGGAGAAGGAGAAAAGGCGAGTGGGGGTGAACTGGAGCCAGATTCTCCCCTTCCCCATTTCCCCTCTGCTCCTCTGCCCGAAAGCGCGCACGGAGTGGCGCGCCCCACATTCAAGGACTTGCGACTCGCCGGGCCCGCCCCCGCGCCGCTGTTGCGCGCGGAGAATTTCTATCGCTACCAGTTCATGCTGCGCACGGCGCAGATGAGCAGACTCAGCCTCGCCCTCGCCGGGTTGATTGAAGGACTTGAGTTACCCGAAGGCGTGACACTGACCGTGGACGTTGATCCGGCGTCACTTTCATGACTTTTCCCTCACGCTTAGTAATTTCCCCTATCCGTTTCCGAGGAATCCGCTATGCTAGGCGCTTATTGGAATGCCAATGAGCAAGCTCCTGTTAATCGATGACGAGGCGGACGTGCAGTATTCGTTCAAGCGGATTTTTGATTCGCCCGAGATTGAACTGACTACCGCCTCCAGTGGTGAGGAAGGTTTGAAGCTGATTCCCAAGCTCAAGCCCGACCTCGTCCTCATGGACCTCCGCATGGGTGGCATTAGCGGCATGGAAACCCTACGCCGCATCCGCCAGCTCGATACCAAGCAGCTCGTCATCCTCATGACAGCCTACGGCACGACGCAAACCGCCATCGAGGCGATGAAGCTCGGCGCGTATGATTACCTGCTCAAGCCGTTCGACGTGCCGAAGTTGAAAGAGCTCGTGTTCAACGCGCTCAAAGCGGCGCGCGATATGCGCCAGGTGGTCTCGTATCAGCCGTTGCTGGAATCCGAGGATTACGAACTCGGCATCGTGGGCCGTAGCGTCGCGATGCAACAGGTGTTCAAACTCATCGGGCAGGTCGCCGGCACGGACGCCACCGCGATGATCACGGGCGAGAGCGGCACGGGCAAGGAACTCGTGGCTCGCGCGATTTATCATCATAGCAACCGCGCCACGCAGCCGTTCTTGGCGGTGAACTGTGCGGCCATTCCCGAGCAATTGCTCGAGAGCGAGCTCTTCGGCCACGAACGCGGCGCGTTCACTGGCGCGGTCAATCAGCGCATCGGCAAGTTCGAGCAATGCAACGGTGGGACGATCTTCCTCGACGAAATCGGCGACATGACGCCACCCACGCAGACGAAAATTTTGCGCGTGCTGCAAAGTGGCACGTTCGAGCGCGTCGGCGGCAACCAGCCGCTCAAGGTGGATGTGCGCGTGATTGCCGCCACCAACAAGCCGCTCGAACAGGCCGTGGCGGCGCGGCAGTTCCGCGAGGATTTGTTTTATCGCTTGAACGTGGTACGCATTCACATCCCGCCGTTGCGCGACCGCCGCGAGGATATTCCGCTGCTGGTGAATTATTTTCTGAGTAAACAGGCAAAGGATCAGGGTCGCGTGCCCAAGTCCATTGCGGCCGCGGCGGTGAAGGCGCTGGAGAAATACCACTGGCCGGGTAACGTGCGGGAACTGGAGAACGTCATCCGCCGCGCGCACGTCATCGCCAAAAGCGAAGCCATCCTCCCGGGCGATCTGCCGCCGGAAGTCACCGGCCTGACGGGCAGCGCCTCCTCCGCGCCTCCAATGAGCGGGGTGGGTGATGCGTCCGCCAGCGATGCGGCGGGGTTGGCGCGACAGCTTTTCCAAATTGCCAAGCGCGATCCTAAAATGAAGATAATTCCGGCCGTAGAACGCGAATTGGTGATCGAGGCGCTGAAGGAAACGGCCAACAACCAGGTGCAGGCGGCTAAGATTCTGGGCATCACGCGAGCAACCTTGCGCAAACGCATCGAGAAATTTGGAATTCAGCGGGAAATGAAGATTGAGTGAGCAGTGTGCTGCCGACTTGTAGTCGGCAGGCTGGCCCAAAAGCCCTAACTCCAAACTGCCGACTGCAAGTCGGCAGAACGGTGCTTCGGCAAAAATCCGGTTTGAAAACCAGCGCGCCCGCCACTACGTTCAGGTCGTCATGCTGGAAGATCGCGAATACATGCGCCGACCGGATTCAGGGGGTCGCCTGGCTCTCTCCGCGACGCTCTGGCTGATTATCATAAACGTCGCAGTCTTCGTTTGCTCAGAAGTGCTTCGCGCCACCAAGCCTGAGATCTTCGGACGAGCCATCGACCTGTTGGCATTGAGCAAGGCCGGTTTGTTTCAGGGATTTGTCTGGCAACTCTTCACCTTTCAATTTCTTCATGCGGGCCTTGGTCATCTCGCCTGCAATATGCTCGGGCTATTCTGCTTCGGCCGGCCGCTCGAAGACTACATCGGCAAGCGCCGGTTTCTGATGTTGTATTTTGCCTCCGGCACCGTGGGCGGATTACTGCAGGCGCTGCTGGGGCTCGCGTTTGAGAACTTATTGGGCGGGTTGGTGGTCGGGGCTTCGGCGGGTGTATTTGGCGTGGTGGCAGCGGTTTCACGCCTGATGCCGGATCTCGAACTGTTGGTGTTCTTTGTGTTCCCGATGAAAGCACGGATGCTTTTATGGATTGAACTGGTGGTGGCGGCAATCTGCGTTGTCGTGCCTACGCAAACGAACGTGGCGCACGCGGCGCATCTGGGCGGCATTCTGACGGGGGTCGTCTGGATTGCCAAAGGATGGCATCTGGAATTTACGATCACACCTTGGGAAGGATTGCTCCAACGCTGGCGGGATTGGCATGTGCGTGTCGGTCGGCAGCGTCGGCGCGGGCGGGAACTGGTGGGCGCGGGGGGCGCGCGTTCGAGCGCGCGTCGGCAACCTGCAGCCGAACCGGAAGCCGAGCTCCCGTCGGCAGAATTTATCAGTCAGGCCGTGGACCCGATCCTCGACAAGATTTCCGCGCACGGAATCCAGAGCTTGACTGAGCAGGAGCGCAAAACTCTTGAACAAGCGCGCAAGAAAATGGAAAAGCGTTAAGCTATGCCCGCGGATTCTATTTGCCCCGCTTAGATTGCCGCATTCGTTTGGAGGCTTCGTCGAGGATTGATTTCTCTTTTTGAGTCAGGCTTTGCACGCCGCTCTTTGAGATTTTCTCCAAGATTGCATCCAATGCGGCGGTGCTATCCGCCTGCTTTGGGCGCGGCTCGGGTGCGGACGGAGTGTTCACTTGGACAGGCAGAAACGCCTTTATTGGTAGCAGCAGAGGGTTTTTCAAAAGATAACCAAACAGCAGCACGGATAAGCCGGAAATGGTAAGAAAGATTTTCGGATGCACGCGCACCAGGTCCGGGTTGAATGCGGCGGTGGTCCAGAAGCCAATGATGGCGCCGCCCAAATGCGCGTCGTGACCGATGTTATCCTTGTCCCGTTTCATCGCCACGAATGAACCCGCGAAGAAAAGGAACGCATACAGCCAGGCCGGAATGGCTATGGGCAGGAGAAATATCCCGAGGTTTCCATTTGGCGCTAGGAGAACGTAACTGAACACGACGCCGCAAACACCACCCGACGCCCCGTAGGCCCGATATTCGTGGTGGCGATGAATCCACAATGAGAGCAGCGAGCCGCCGAGGATCGCGGCGAAGTAGATCAACAAGAACTGAGTCGCCCCAAGATAACGCTCAAGGGGACGGCCAAGTAAAAGCAGGCTAATCATGTTAAACGCCAGGTGATTCCAATTGGCGTGTAGCAGCGCCGAGGTGAACACGCGGTAATATTCCTTGTCCGCCAGAACCTCGGGCAGCGCAAACATGTACTTCTCGCAGAACGCGGAATCACGGAAGCCAATCCATGAATAAGTGACCGTCACCAGGATGATCGCGACGGTGCAAAAGGCAAATGTGTCTCCTCCGGGCATTGTTAAGTTGGCTCAGGGGTTTCGAGAAAACTGCGTTAATCAGATGCAGTTGTCGAGTGCCAGAAAACACTTGTGAAACGGCCGGAAGATGCGAGACATAACGGCGGCGGCGGAACTTTTGGCAGCCGCCAGTGTTTGCTCACGGAACAATCGCCAGTCATGACGCTTGAATCACTCATCGCCGCCGCGCAACGCCAGGGCGCGAGCGATCTGCATCTTGAACCCGGACTCCCGGTCGCCATCCGCGTGCGTGGCGCGTTGCGCACCTTGGGTGAGCCCCTCACCGGCAAGACGTTGCTCGAACTCGCGCAACACGCCATCGGCACGGAAGCCTGGCCGCATTTTCTCGAACGCCGCTCGGCAGATTTTTCCCGGAACATCAGCGGCGTACGGTGCCGATTGAATCTCATGCAAACCTCGCGCGGCGTGGGCTTTGCCGTGCGTTTGCTCGCCACTTTCCAAGCCAGCACCGAGCGGCTGAATTTGCATCCCGATGTAAAGAAGCTCGTTACGCCGTCGCATGGGCTGGTGTTGATCAGCGGGCCGACTGGCAGCGGCAAATCCTCTACGCTCGCGGCGCTCATTCACGAAATCAATCTCACGGAGTCCCGTCACATCATCACGCTGGAGAATCCGATCGAGTATGTGCTGCGCTCCCGGCGGGCATTCATCCGGCAGCGCGAGGTCGGCCGCGACACGCCGTCGTTTGAACAGGGCTTGCTCGACGCGTTGCGCGAAGACCCAGACGTGTTGATGGTCGGCGAAATGCGTGAGCCGGAGACGATGCGCCTCACCCTCAACGCTGCGGAGACGGGGCATCTGGTGTTTGCGACCGTGCATTCCGGCAGTTGCGCCGAGGCCTTGCAGCGCGTAGTGCTCGCCTTCCCTTCCGAGATTCAGAGCAACATCGCCGCGCAACTGGCCGATTGTTTGGTTGCCGTGGTCTGCCAGCGACTGCGCTTTCGGCAGGATCTGAACCTCCGCGTGCCCGAATGTGAGATCCTGCGCTCGACGAGTTCGGTGAAGGCATTCATCCGCAATCGCGATTTCTTCAAACTGCCACAGGCGCTCGAAACCGGTGCGGAACACGGCATGTGGAGTTTTGATCGCTATCAGGCGTGGATGGAGAAACGAGCGAAATGGCATGTGCCGGACGCAGAGGATGAACCGCCAGCACCGGACGAAATCGATTCACCTGATACTACCTTCACATTATCGAACTCGGCCAAGCCTGCCGCCCCGATTTCGTCGCCAGCCCGGCCCGCCACGGCAAAGCCGTCTGGACGAATTGAGATCGAGCCCGAAGCGGGCGGCTTGGATGAGGTCATCAAGCGATTGACGTAACCTCCAGGAACCGTCTCACGGTTGTTGATCGACACCAGAACCGGTAGCTTGCGTTCCCACGCGCTCCAGCGTTCCCGGTCTCAGCAGGCCAGCGGCGAGTAATTTTTCGGCATGGGTCAGTTGCCGGGATGTGACCCGATTGGATTTTCTCCGATTCAAGCTGGCCGGCATCAACTCAAGATTGGCCAGCTCGTTATCCAGTTCTGGCGCCAAGCTGCGCGGCACGATGTGATCCACTTCGGTCTTTTCCCCGGTATAAGGTCGGGAGGTGATGGTCGGAGACCGTCCGCGCTGAAGTTGGGTCAGGTTCTCGTGCGTGTCTGTCAGCAAGCCGAGTCTGTGCGCGATAGTCAAATTGCGAAGCAAACTGACTTGGACCAGGTCCCGGTGAGTTTCGCTTCGGTAAGTGACCCATAAGGCGGTTGCCAACACATTGGTGGGATTTCTGCCCCTGCGCTCAGCTTCGTGCAACTCGAACACAATCTGATTGAGCCGAGAATTGGCGCCGCGTTCGCCCAGCGTTCGCAACTCCGTTGGATTCGCCAGGTCGGCAATCGCGAACTCGGGTGATTGCCGAACAAGCCATCCGGCCAGGGCCAGCCCGGCAGTCAGCAGTGACAGGAATAGCTTTGTCTTCTTGCCGAATTTCAATCGTATGGTCGGCAGGAGAACATAAAAAGCCCGACACCAACAGAATTTCCCGCTGTTTGTAAGGTGGGACGAAACAAGCTCAAGGCCTGGCCACAAAGTGAACCTCTTGCCACCGACCTAAAGTCAGGGTTTGAGCTTAGGCGCGATCTAACTCGAGTTGTGCTCCAACGCGCTTTGCCCAGTGTTCCATAATTCGCGCCTTCTTGAAGGGGGTTTCGAAGGCGATGGGAATGGTTTGTGATCGGTTGAGAAACTTTGCGATGAACTTCTCTCCTGATTCGGTGTTAGGAACATCAATAACGCGAACGGAGCACAGCTTGAACTCGTCACTTGCCATGACCTGCCTGAAAAGTGCTTCCAAGTAGTCTCGTCCGTTCTGCTCCAAAACTTCGCTGCGAAGAAAAATGCCGATGGCGTCGCAGCAAATAAGTTCGAATTGTCCCCAAAGCGCCTGCTCTTCGGTCAGATCAGGATTTATGACCAACGGGGTTTTGCGACGGGCCAAGCTCGTCGCATCCGATTCACCGCACTTGTTGATTTGGGCAATTGCGTGGACGAGCCGATTGAAGTCGCTGCCTTTGCGGAGCAGCACCAAGGCGAACTCAGCGGTCTTTGGCGGCGCCAGCTTCTCGTCTTGAACCTTTTGCAGCAGCTCTTTTGTTTGAACATCGAGCCAGTTCATGGAGGCACTCTAGCATTTTGCATCGGCGTGGCAACCCGGCTTGCGGCGACACATCAAATGTCAATTCTTTCGCCTTGAATCACGGTGCAGGCACGCCGCGCTCGACAGTTTGCCGCTCAGTTTCTAACCTTCCCGCTGCATGATTACGCGCTACTCTCGCCCCGAGATGCGGGCCATCTGGACCGACGAAAACAAACTCAAGATCTGGTTGCAGATCGAACTCCTCGCCAGCGAAGCCCTCGTCAAGGAAGGCGTCGTCCCCGCCAAGGATTTCCAGAAGATCAAAGCCGGTTGCGACAAATGGTTCGCTGACCTCCCCGGCCTCGTCGCCCGCCAGCGCGAACTCGAGAAGACGCTCAACCACGACGTCATCGGTTTCACTACCGCCGTTGCTGAGGCCATCAACGACCAGGCCAGCCGCTGGTTTCATTTCGGCCTCACGAGTAGCGACGTGGGCGACACCTGTTACGCCGTGCAGATGATGCAAAGCGCGGACATTCTCATCGCCGACGTGAAGGCAGTATTGCCCGTCATCGCCCGCCGCGCGAAGGAACACAAGTTCACGCCCTGCATGGGCCGCAGCCACGGCATCCACGGCGAACCCACGACCTTCGGCCTCAAGCTCGCGCTGATGCACGATGAATTCACTCGCGCCCTGCGTCGCTTGGAATCCGTGAAGTTTTCCGTCAGCGTCGGCAAAGTCTCCGGTGCGGTTGGCACCAGCGCCCACCTCTCACCACGCGTCGAGGCTTACGTCTGCAGGAAACTCGGCATTCGCCCCGCGCCCATCGCCACGCAAGTCGTGCAGCGCGACATCCACGCCGAATTCCAACTCGCGATGGCCCTCGTCGGCGCGAGCATCGAACGTTGGGCGGTGGAGTTCCGTCATTTGCAACGCACCGAAGTGCTCGAAGCCGAAGAGCCGTTCACCAAAGGCCAGAAAGGCAGCAGCGCCATGCCACATAAGCGCAATCCCATCACCTGGGAACGCCTCACCGGCCTCGCGCGCGTGTTGCGCGGCAATGCGATGGCGTCGCTGGAAAACGTCGCCCTCTGGCACGAGCGCGACATCAGCCACAGCAGCGTCGAGCGCATCATCTTCCCGGATAGCTGCACGCTGCTCGATTACATGTTCGGCCTGCTTACGCGCCTGATGGACGGCATCGTCGTCTATCCCGCGAACATGAAGAAGAACCTCGGCCTCTCGCTCGGCATGTGGAACAGCCAGACCGTCCTGCTCGCGCTTATCAAGAAAGGTCTCACCCGCGAAGCCGCCTACAAACTCTGCCAGGACGCCGCGATGAAAACCTGGGAAGTCAAACACGCCGGCCGCGACGACGCCGATTTTGTGGAAGTACTCAAAGCCACGCCCGACGTTGCCAAGCATTTCAAGAAAGGTGAACTCGAAGCGCTCTGCTCGCTGGATTTCCATTTCAAGGAAGTGAACAACCGGTTTAAGAAGCTGGGGCTGTAAAGCGCCACCTGTTCAAGGTCGTTCGAAAACATACAGCCGTGCGGGTTCGGCCAAACCAAACTTTGGACCAGTAAATCCACGCCGCAAAAGCTCCTTTCTCAGGAAAAACATCACGCCGGCGTGGGAAACGACGAGCGTATCCAATGGTTCTTGCTCCAACAGAGCAGCTATGGCTTTGATGCGGCCATGAAATTCATCCCGAGCGGTCCGTTGGGATTTGTGGCCAGAGAACCACGCGAGCCGCAGCAACATCCGCCAGCCGCAGACCGGGAGCCGCAATCGTCCAGTGGCAAACGATGGGACGCTGGCTTCGCGCAGCAGCGGCGTTGGGATGATGGTTCCGGAATACGCTTTCTGCGCGGTGAACAGGGCGCGCTTCAGATCACTGCTGAAACAGCGTTGCCAAGCAATGTCGCTAACATCAATCGGACCTACGATAGGCGCGGCGGCATCGTAGCGTTCGCGCCAGCGTTGCAGATCGTCGGAGGTTACCCAGCCGCATGGCCACGGTTCGGTTACGGGAAAATGGCGGACCAACCCAATGCGCATCAGATAAATTGGGAGGCCATCACGAATTAGCGCGGCAACGGATGGAATTGAAATCTGGCTGGGGCACAAGCTTTGACATCCAATTCTGCCGTGAGGAATCCGCCGTCATTAAGCAGTTCGATGCCGGCCAGGGCGGGGCAGAGGCGGACCTTGAACTCCTTCCACTTGCGGGCCTCGTTCAAAGCGATCGTCATGCGTTGCACGTTGCCACCAAAGCGGCGAATCACAGGCATGCCCGCCAGGACGCGGCTCTTCCAGAAGATCAGTTTCGAGTGGAGATGGCCGATGATGGTTTGTTCAATCTGGCCCAATCTCCGGCGCACGGAATCTTCCTGCCAAAGATACGGCAGGGCAGTCGGGTCGTGGCAAAATAGGAGTAAGCGTTGATTTGATTGCAGTGAGTCAAAGTGGGCGCGGATCTCGGCCAGATGGGCCGCACGGAGTTCCTGCCAAGTGGAATAATCTGCCGGCAGCGCGTCACGCTCAAATGTGGGCAGGGCGATCAGGGTGGACGCAACGCCCAGCATGGCGTAGGTGCCGATATCAGTCTTCCAACAAGGCTTGAGCGCGAGATCTTCGATGGCGCGACGCCAACTTTCAAGCCGCAGCCCGCCGCGATCACCCATCAAACTCAACTTGCCCAACTCGTGATCGCCGATGGTAAGTTCCAGCCGGTCGCCAAAACGGGTGCGAAGTTTGTGCAGGCACTCGCGGGCGCTTTCCAGCGCGGCGGCATCGGTGAGGCCGAGCGAGGCGCAGTTGCAGGCGAGGTCACCGTTGACGATGACGTGATCTGGTTCTCCGACAGTTGCCAGGAAGCGGTCGAGTTGGCCGTTCTGGCCAGTGGGATGGCGCAGCCACGCCAAGTCGCGGGCGGTCTGGTAGGTCCAACGGAGCCAAGGATTCTTGATGCCGGCCGAATCGTAATGGTCACCCTGTGCTCGCTCCGCGGGGCCGGCATAATGAATGTCGCTAAGAATTGCGACCGTGAGACGGCGGGACATGACATCAACCGCCGGCGGGCCGCGAGGGGAATAACAAGGTGAAGGTGCAGCCGTGCCCGGGTTCGCTGGTCAGGAGAATTACGCCGTCATGTTCCTTCACAATACGTTCGGTGATGGTGAGGCCCAAACCGGTGCCTTGCGGTTTGGTGGTGAAGAACGGTTCAAACAAATGTCGCCGAGCTTCGGCGGGGATGCCCGGTCCAGTATCAGCCACGCTGAGCAAGAGGCAGGGCCGGTTGGCGAATGCTGTGCCGGCGCTTCGCGGGTCGCCCGCCAGCAGATTCGCGGTGGCAAGAGTCAGCATGCCCTCCGAACCCATGGCTTCCACCGCGTTGATCAGCAGGTTCAAAATGCCTTGTTCCAGCTGATGGTCGTCGCCGGCAAGTGTGTCTGGAGCAGCAGTCAGGTCCTTCTGCAACTTGATGGCGCGAGTTGTGAGGCTGGGCGTCACCATGCGTAACGTGTGTTCGAGGGTGGTATGCAGCGCAATTTGTTTGCGCCCGGGATGCGCCGGGGCCGCGAAGCGCAACATCTGGGCGACGAGTGAGTCGATGCGGCTCATTTCGCGGCGGACCAGGCTGGCGAGATCGGTGCCAGGGTTTTGTTCCAGCAACAAATCGATGAACGTCTTGACGGCGACGAAGGCGTTGCGCACTTCGTGGGCCATGCTGGCGGAGAGCGTACCCAGGCTGGCAAGCCGATCCGTCCGGCGGAGCGAATCGAGCTTGGCGGTGGTCAAGACGCGCTCGGCCACCGCAAGGGCAACGCGAGGCGTGGGAGTGGTCGACAGAAACAGCGCCGACAGATCCAACACCGTGCCCCGCGCGGGCAGGGGGATTTCCCGGCGGTCGGCAGAATTGCCGGACACCTGAACCTCGTTGATGAGTTCGCGGACGACGGTGGGGAGTTCATTAATGGAAGGTCGTGAAAGCAACAGGGCGGGAAACAGGCGGGCCAGTTCCGGTGAATGAGCGATCACCTGATCCTGCCCGAGGATGAGAACGCCCGAAACGGTGGCGACGGCGGTGCCGGCGGCAATTGTGGATTGGCCGGGCCGAATTTCACGGGTGTAATCGGGTGACATTGCGCCTGCGGTTTGCGGGGTATTGAACGCAGCCGTGCGACAAATTGCAATCGCCGTTTCTAGGCCAGGGGCAGCGGAAAACAAAAAAGCCGCAGGCGGTTGCCTGCGGCTTTGGGGGCTGAACACTTTTCAATCCAAGGAGAATAGTGGAGTGATCTTGTAAGTTATCTTCGCCTCATTGCTATCAACGCCCTTCAAATTTGACTTGAGGGTTGAATAGTTGATAGAGCCGAAGACGGAAACAAGCGGATCATTCTCTCCCGAACCGCGATAAATGAAACCCATCTTCTTCTGGCGCGAGGCCACGGCGATACCTTCCAGTTCGTAGCCGCCCCCGCCGCCGTAAACATCAAACGCATTTGGGTATTCTGAAGAGGCCTCAAAGCTGAGAAACTCTATGAACTTAAGGCCGGATTTCTTGCCTTCTGCATAATAACCACCTGAAAGGTCAGCGATCGGTGTCGCGGGCACTCCCTTAAGGTTCTTATTGCCATTGGCAGACGTGGCTTTGAGCGAAAGGCGGCTGCCGGGATTGACGATCGCCGTAAAGCTCAAGTTGTTGGTTAGTCCATTAGTCACGCAGACGATGTTCGCGTCATTCGTAAACCATTGCACCGAATTCGAAATGGTTATGGAGCCGTCTGGGTTGGTAACCTGGTTGGATGTTGTTACTGACGTGATGACTTGGTTCGTTGAACAAGAAAGCGTAAAATTGCCTTCGGTATAGAAACCAAGGATCTTCTTGCCAGTAATATCGTGAGACCAGTAACCACTAAGCAGGAGAAACCCGCTGAAATTGGTGGTTGTTGTCGGTCCGGTTGACGCTTCGAAGGTCCGACCGATGTTGTCAGGTCCGCGGAGATTGTCATCAGTCTGGACGCCAACTTGCTTTGGGGTCAATACCTCGTATCCGGAGAACGTATTGTCCGCGGCGAATGTCAGATAGGCCACTCCTCTTTCCCGGCCGCTGACCACGCAATCCCAAGTGCCAACCGGTGAGGTAAACTGGGCCAAGGTTGATCCAGCCCCCGCCATAAGCCAGCTCGCGGCGAGCACACCTGCCAGGTGATTGAAGTTTGAGCGTAGATTTTTCATGTTACGACTAGTATTTCAATATTTTGGCCATTCGGCCGCTTGCCAGATTACTTGGTCCCCTTGTATTGGTCAGCGACAGGCTTGCTCCAATCCAGCGGTTTCGCGCTGTCGTAGGCATTCCAGCTTTCATCCACGGTTTCGGCCACCGGGGTCTTGAGGAAATCGGTCTTCGTCGGTTGGAAGTCCTCATCCTGCACGATGGTGGGCGTGATGAAGATCAACAGGTTCGCTTTTTCACGTGATTTGGCATCGCTCCGGAACGCGCGGCCAATCAAGGGGATGTCGCCCATGATCGGCACCTTGGTGCCGGAGTTGCGCTGATCGTCCTGGATCAGGCCGCCCAGCACCAGCGTGTTGCCGCTGGGGATCATCACCCGCGTTTCAATCTTGCGGATATCGTAGCGGTCGGCCTGGAATACGCCTTCGCCAACAATTGTGGTCACGCGGTCAAAGATACGGGAAACCTCCGGTATGACTTTGAGGTTGATCATGTTGTTGGCCGAAATACGCGGCGTGACATTGAGCATAACACCCATGTTCGTGTAAGTGATTTCCGAGCCGCCGGTGGTGTTCGCCGTGCCGGGGGTAACGTTGATGATGGGCGATGCCCGGACGACGGAGATGGAGGCCGTTTCATTGTCCAGCGTCACCGTGCGGGGCGTCGAAAGCACCTTGGCATCCGAACTGGCGTTCAAGAAGGAGAACACCGCGGACACGCCGTCAGCATCGAGGAAGGCGGTGCCAGGGTTCATGCCTTTGGCCGTGTCGAAGATGAATTTCGGAAAGGGAGAATTCACGAGCGTATTGTTCACTGAGTCTTCCGGCTCATTGGCTTTGAGATTGTTGCCGAACTTGAGGTTCTGCGCCTGCAACGTGCCAGTCCAGTCAACACCCTTGCTCGTCTTGGGGTTGTCCGAAGTTTCCAACAAGCGAGCCTCGATCAGTACTTGGCGGGTGGGAGTGTCGAGCCGCTTGACCATAATCTGGACGTTCTCGATTTCCTTCGCGGTGGCAACTACAACCAGCTGGCTCGTGCGGGTATCCGCGATTGCCTTACTGCGCTTGTCGCTCAACGTGGCTTGCACGGCTGAGATCAGATTGCTCGGGCTGGCATATGAGAGCTGGATGATCTGGGTTTCCAGCGGATCTGGCGCGGCGGGATCTTTGATCGTGATGCGGGCGATCTTGGTCTTCGGGTCGTCCACAATCTGGAGATTGTAGTTATTCAACAAGGCACTGAGCGCCTGGCTGGCCGTGAGGTTTTCCCAGCGCAAGGTAATATTAGGCTGCGGCCGAACCACACCCTTTTCGTCCGGTTGGCCAAAACCGACCTTCGGATCCAGGATGTAATTCAAGCCAGCTGTGCGCGCGAGATTGTCAATCGCAGCGGTCAACGCCGTTTCTTGGAATTGGATGAAGGGGATGACCGCGTCGGGAGCAGCCGCGGGCGCAGCGCTGGCGGGTGCATCACCGGAGGGTGGGGTCTGGGCGAAGGCCAGCGAGCTGGCCATCAGTCCGATCAGTGCAACGGCGAGTGTTGATTTCATTGTTTTTGTTTTTCTGATGTTAACGGCTTAACCATTAAAGTGTTCAAGGCCGATTCGGATTTAGCAGTCGCAATGCCACGAACAGGTGAGACATCCGTTGTTTACCCGATTCCCGCGAGCCGGCGCAACCTTCAAAATCCATTTGCCTTACATCGGGACAAATCCGCCTTTGGGCGGAGGACGCAGAGGAGCCTTGACCCCTGCGGTTTACTAAAAAGTGCGGCGGAAGCGGAGTTCGCGTTGTTCGCCGTTGACAGTCAGGACAACGGAGTCTTCCAAAATTTCCAAAATGTGGACTTGGACCTTGCCGCCGCCGACGGTCATTTCCCCGTCCTCACCCTTGCCGAAAGTCCGGCCATTGATCGTGCACAGGCGCCGGTCCGGCGTGCCGCCGATGCCGGTGAGTTTGAGATCCACGGCCACGCTGACGGGTTTGGTCCCTCCGCTTGGAGCGCTGCCCACATATGGATACGTAGAGTTCGGATTGAAAGGATCGCGGCCCTCAACCTTGTTGCGCGGCATGACGAACGTGGACTTGGCTACTTCGGGCGGCTTGGCCGCCGTGTTGGTCGTCGTGCCTCCGGCCGCGTTCGCGGTAAGTGCACCAGCGCTCACGCACACGACAGCAAACCACTGCAGGGTCATTTTCAGCACTCGGGCTTTCATACGTTCGCATCCATTCCGTTCAGCTCGGTTTCACCAGCGCCGCAATGGTCAGCTTGAACGACAGTTTCTCGGCGCGTTCCTTCTCGCCCAGCGAACCGGGCGGCACCGGCTCGATCTCAAGATTCAGCACGCGAAAATGCGGGCGATCGTTTTCCAGGTCGGCAATGAACCGTCCAATGTCATGATATTGCCCCGTGCCTTTGATGGAAATGCTCACCTGCGTATAGGGAAATCTGGCCAGCAACGAACAATTTTCCTCGAGAATGGTGCTGTAGTCGGGCACTTCCAGTTTGGGGTGTTGCCGGAGAATGGATTTCAAGGTGGTAACCAACCAGGCAAACTTGTCCCCGGTTACCATGGCATCCTCTTGAGTATTGAGTTCCTTCTCGGCGATGTTCAATTGCGCCTCCACCGTTTCGGCCGACTCAATGGTGTTCATCATGCGCTTTGAGCTTTTGTCCGCCTCGACCTTCTGTTGTTCGAGGGCGCGAACGTAACCTAGCTGGAAGGTGATCAAGCCATAGCCGAGTCCCACCATCAGCACCAGCGTGACCAGTGCGACGAGGACCAGCTGGTTTTTCTTCTCCTTGGATAGCTTCTTGAAGTTCATCGCGTCTTTTCCGGGTAACGGATCTCCAGGCTGAAATCCACGTAAGCGCCGCCTTCGGCAGAGGCGGTCGGGCGGGAGAGATTCACCAGGCGGACTTCATTGGTTTTGCCCAAGACCGACTGGAAATACGGATGCCCTGCGAGTTTTTCCTTGTACTTGTTCACCTGGTCGTCGCCGGGAGTGATAGAGAAATCTCGCGCATCCACAACGGCCACGATTTTTTCAGTAACGGTGGGGGGTTTGCCGGGGGTGATCCGATTGCCGTTGGTTTTGGCCTTAGTCTCCTCAGTCACCACATATTGCTGTTCAATCTTCAGCTTGGTGAGTCGAATGTCATCCACCATGGCCTGTTGAAAGGCATTCAACACGGTGCCGTGCAACAATCGGCTGGTGGACAGCAACTGCAGCCTGCCCAGCTTGTTGGTGGCTTCGGAAAGTTTCGACAGATCTTCCTGTACCGCTTGGTGCTCCGTTTTATGCAAGGCCATATTTGCATCCACGCGGGAGAGTTGTTGTTTGGCGATGATGGCTTTGAACTGAATGGAGAGGCTCCAGATCAACATCAACGAAACCAACGTGGCGCCAATCCAGATGGCGCGTTTCACCGGGTCGCGCCGGCGGAGATCCTCGGCCATCTGTGCTTCAGCCAGTAGATTTAAGCGGATGGGCATAGGCGAAAACGTTCAAAATGCGGCCATCGCCGCCCCAATCGCCACCGACAACTGCGGCGCGACCTGTTCCAATTCGGCCACCTGCAATGGCGGCAATTCCTGTTGCAGCGTCGCCACGGGATTCCACGTCTTGCATTCGACCATCATTTCGGTCTGCAATGACGCCAACATTAGGGAGGATCGTGATGCGCCACCGGTGAAAAAGACCTGACTTACTGGTTTGTCGTGCTGGTGTTCGAAGAAATCCATTGAGGCGCGCAACTCGCGTCCCAGCGGTGTCAGCAGAGATTCGAGGACAGCCTGAACTTCCGAGGCCATGCCCACTTTGATGCCTTCCGCTTCGGCATAGCTGATGCCCATGTTTTCCGCCAGTCCGGCGGTGATGCGGTCGCCACCGAGACCCACGACCCGACTCAACACCAACTCGCCAGCATTAAGGATTGAAATTGTTGTGCTGCGGAAGCCCAGATCCACTAGGGCCACGACTTCCTCCTGGAAAACCTTCGGCATCGCCAGTTCAAAAGAATTGGCCGGACCAATCAAGCCGGGGACGATATGATCCGGCAGGAGGCCGGCATTTCGGATGGCCAGCGAATAATCCGCCACCAGTTGCTGCCGTGCGCCCGTTGCCAATACCCTTAACTTGGGCGAAGCGGCAGCGGCTTTTGGATCGGGAGCGGCGGCCATCTTCGGGAGAATCAAATGGCAGTCGAAAACGTGATTGGGCAGGTCCTGCTGCAAGTAATTCTTCGGGCCCAGCTTGAGCACCTGGCGCATGTCCTCGACCGGCATGCGAGGCATTTCGGCGTGGCGCACAAAGGCTTCGTTCACACCCACCGCCAATGCCACCGCCTTGGTCTTGCACTCCAAGGATTGCGCCACGGCTTTCAGATGTTCGGTGAGCAGGTCGGGCGAAAGTGTCTTTTCGAAAATCGGAGCGTCGAGCAACGCATAGCGATGAATGACGAAACCTTCGCCCCGCCGCTGGAGGTGCACCGCTTTGGTGGTGCGGGCACCGAGGTCCACGGCAATCATCTGATCAGGGCGTTTGGCAGCGCCGTTACTCAAAAATGGCAGGCCCATGCGTGTCTAAGTTAAAAAATCAAAGCCGTCCAGCTCCCCTGCTTACCGGCACAACGACACTCGTCGTCACCGGCGTGGAGCAATACTTCGAACCACGTCCGTGTTTAGCAACAGCCGCGCCAGCGCGCGGCGGCTGCGGGGTAAGACTTCAAAAACCGACGAAAACCAGTTTGGCTGCGCAAAGTTTGCCTGAAGTTTGTCCTGACGCAAGGCGTCTTTGTCTCGGAATTGGTTTTGACCGGAATGCAGGGCGCCATCGTCAGCGGGCGATTGAGCGAATAAATGGCCTGGCGGCAATTTTCGATTTAGTGTCTGGCCGGCGCTTCTGCTAAACGTTGAGAGCGTAACGGAATTGATGAACGACCGACCCAATCAAGCGGAGCATCGAGCAGGCTGGCTGACTAATCGCAGCCTGGCTTTACTGCTTCTGGCGGTGGGTTTACTGGCCAGCGGGTGCTCCGTGAAGCGTTTCGCGGTGAACAAGCTCGGGGACGCTCTGGCCGGCGGCGGAACCACTTTCGCTTCCGATGACGATCCTGAACTCATCAAATCCGCGGTGCCGTTCAGTTTGAAACTCATGGAGAGCCTGCTCGATGAGAGCCCGAGCCATCGTGGGTTGCTGCTGGCCACCGCGAGTGGATTTACCCAATACGGTTATGCATTCGTCGAGCAGGAGGCTGACGAGATCGAGGCCGCCGATCTTGATCGCGCCGAGGCGTTGCGGGTCCGCGCCAAGCGTCTCTACCTGCGCGCACGTAGTTACGGGCTGCGCGGTCTCGAGGTGGCGCACAAGGGGTTTACCAATCAGCTCGCCGCCAATCCGCGCGCGGCCGTGGCCACACTCAAGAAGCGCGATGTCGCGCAAGCTTACTGGACCGCCGCCGCGTGGGGCGCCGCCATTTCCTTGGGGAAGGACGATCCCGCGCTGGTGGCTGAGATCCCCCAAATGGAAGCGCTGATTGACCGCGCGCTGGCGCTGGACGAAGCCTTCGCCGCCGGGGCGATTCAAAGTTTCCTGATAAGCTACGAACCCTCGCGCCAGGGCGTCACTGGAGATGCGGCCGAGCGAGCACGAAAGCATTTTGAGCGGGCCATCGAATTGACCCAGGGCGCACAGGTCGGGCCGTTCGTTGCGTACGTGGAGGCTGTGTGCGTCGCGCGACAGGACGTGAAACAGTTCGATGCCCTACTCACTCGCGCGCTGGCCATCAACGCGGATGCCCATCCGGAAACCCGGCTTGTGAATCTGGTCATGCAACGCCGCGCGCGCTGGCTGTTGTCCAAACGCGATGATTTGTTTCTGACCCCCGCCCCGGCCGATACTGCCAAACCATGAGGTTCAACATGCAATCAAAACTCCCGAGACTGATTTTGTTCGTGCTCATTCTGGGCGCCTGGCCTGAGTTTGGGCAGGCCGCCGACAAGACCCGCATCAAGCTGGGCACGCTCGCGCCCGCCGGCACTTCGTATGAAAAATCGCTCAAGCAAATGGGTGACGCCTGGCGCAAGGAATCCGGCGGCGCGGTGGAGCTGAGTATTTTTGCCGGCGGCAAGCTCGGCGGCGAAGCCGAGATGGTCGGCTTGATGAAAGTCAATTCGCTCCAAGCCGCCATGTTTACGGCCGTGGGATTGATGGAGATCGAACCGGCGGTAGCCGGGCTGCAAAATATTCCCATGGGCTTCCGCAGCTTCGAGGAAGTGGATTACGTGGGGGAGAAGATGCGACCCATGCTGGAGAAACGGCTCATCGATAAGGGATTTGTTGTGCTGTTCTGGTCGGACGCCGGCTGGGTGCGTTTCTTTTCCAACAAACCAGTCACCCGCCCTGACGATCTCAAGAAACTCAAGCTGTTCTCGTGGTCGGGTTATCCGGCGCAGGTGGAGATTTACAAATCCGCCGGCTTCAATGCCGTCCCGCTCGAAACGGCGGACATCGTCCCGAGCCTGCAAACGGGCCTGATTGACGCCGTGCCCGCCCCACCGTTCTTCGCGATGGCGGGCCAGATGGATTCGCGTGCGCCGCACATGCTGCAAATCAACTGGGCGCCGCTCGTGGGCGCCCTCGTCGTGCGCAAGGAATCGTGGGAAAAGTTTCCCGCCGATGTGCGGACCAAACTTGCCGCCACGGCCGCTACCACCGGCAAAGACATCAAAGCCGCCGGCCGCAAGGAAATGGAAGAGTCCGTCGCGGCAATGGAAAAGCGCGGCTTGAAAGTAACGAAACCCACGCCAGAGATTGAAGCTGAGTGGCGCCGAGCGGCCGAAACGGTTTACCCAAAGATTCGTGGCAAGCTGGTGCCCGAAGACATTTTCGATCAGACGATGAAGTTCCTGGAAGAGTATCGCGCCGCGCACAAACCCTGAACCCGGCCGCGTGAGTAGCATTCCCAGTCCGGAAATCCCGGTGCCCGAACCCGCCAATCTGCCCGGCTGGAAAAAATTCTTCCGGCGCGGCGAGAACCTCGTCGTCGTGCTGGCATTGGGAATAATGACGGTACTGCCGGTGCTGGAAGTCATCCTGCGCCCGTTCAAAACCGGGGTCACGGCTTCGGCCACAATCGTGCAGCATCTCGTCCTCGCGGTCGGCATGCTGGGAGGCGCAATTGCCGCGCGCGAGAATCGCCTGCTGGCGTTATCGGTGGCGACGCATTGGTTCAAAGGCGGCTGGCTCGCCTTCGCCCGTGTGTTCAGTCACGGATTTGCCGCTGCCATCACCGCCCTGCTCACGGTGGCGAGCTGGCAGTTCATTGTCTCCCAAAAATCGCTCGGCAAGGAATTCGCCTACGGCATCCAGACGTGGGTTGTGCAATTGCTCATCGTCATCGGCTTTGCAGCGGTGGCAGTGCGACTTGTGTGGCACGCCTCGGAGAAATGGCGCGGGCGCACGATAACGCTGCTGCTGGCGGTCAGTATCCTCGGAGCCGTGGCCCTGGTGCAAAGCGAAGGCGCAATGCTCACGCCCGAGAAGTTGCGCTGGCCGGGAATGATCCTGCTCGCGCTGGCGGTGGCGCTGGGGGCGCCCATCTTTACCGCCTTGGGAGGCATTGCACTTATCATGTTGTGGTCGGCCGGTGAGCCGGTTTCGCCAGTGCCGCTGAAGCATTACCAGCTCACGGTGAACGCCACGCTGCCGAGCCTGCCGTTGTTTACCTTGGCGGGATATTTTCTGGCGGAAGGCGGTGCGGCCAAGCGGTTGGTGCGATTCTTTCAAGCCTGGTTCGGTAGTCTGCGCGGAGGGCCGGCCATCATCACGACTCTGGTCTGCGCGTTTTTCACGTCATTCACCGGCGCGTCCGGTGCGACGATTCTCGCACTGGGAGGCGTGCTGATGCCGGTATTGATTTCCGCGCGTTACTCGGAACGTGGATCATTGGGATTGCTCACGGGCGCGGGTTCGCTGGGCATGTTGTTTCCGCCGTGCCTGCCGCCGATTCTCTATGCGATCATCGCCAGCAGCGGCGGCCAGGTGAGCATCAGCATTAAGGAGATTTTTCTAGGCGGCTTGCTGCCCGGCCTGTTGCTCGTGATACTCACGGCACTTTGGGGCGTGCGACTGGGGGTGCGCGCGGGCGATGCGGGTCGGGTGCCGTTCAAAGCCAGTGAAGCGTGGGCGGCGACGTGGGCGGCGAAATGGGAACTGCTCGTGCCGGTGGTGGCACTGGTCTCGTTGTTTGCCGGTTTCGCGACGCCGGTTGAAGCCGCCGCTATTACGGCGTTGTACACGTTTTTCATCAACGTCGTGGTCCAGCGCGATCTGCATCTGTTCCGCGACGTGCCGCGCGTCATGACCGAGTGCGGCTTGCTGATGGGCGGCGTGCTGTTGATTCTGGGCGTGGCCCTGGGCTTCACGCATTACCTCGTGGACGCGATGATTCCCGATCAAGCGGTGGAATGGGCGACCGGCACGATCAAGAATAAGTTCCTGTTCTTGCTCGTGCTCAACTTCGTGCTGCTGGCGATTGGTGGGTTGGTGGAGATTTACGCAGCCATCGTGGTGGTGGTGCCGTTACTCGTGCCGCTGGGGGCGGCATTCGGCATTGATCCAATTCACCTCGGCATCATTTTTCTGGTGAACATGGAGCTGGGCTTTCTCGCGCCGCCTGTTGGGATCAACCTGCTGCTGGGTTCGTATCGCTTTAACAAACCTGTGGGCGAAGTCATGCGCGCCTCACTGCCCATGCTCGGCGTGATGATCATCGGTGTGCTGCTGATCACCTACGTGCCGTGGCTCACGACGTGGTTGCCGGGCTTATGGAAGGGATGATGAGAAGCGCTTTCATATTCAGTCTCCAAGGGTTTCGTCACGGCCAGCGCAGGCGGTAGTGACGCTGCGGTTCGGCAGGCGCATTGGTGTCGGTGAAGAGATAACGCAGCGTGGCGGGACCGAGGAGATACCAGTCCACGAGATTGGTCGTGTATTCCACGCTGAACGCGCCGACGAGGGAATTGGTGAGCGCGAAGGTCACGTTCGTGCCGCCGAGTCCGGCGACGTTGGTCATGTAGAGAAACGGGCTATACGGAAAGTAATTTGCCAAAGCGAGGTTCAACTCGTCTTCGTCAATTGCCCCGTTGCCATTGTAGTCACCTACCAGCAGGTTGGTCGCGGTGACCGGAACGACGGTCACTGGCGCTTCCCATTGGAGAAGTTTGAAGCTGCTTTCCGGCGCGAACGGCGAGCCGGCGAAGGCCCCATCAACTGCCTGCACACTCCAGTAATATGGGGTGCCTACCGTGGCAGCGAACGTGACGGAGAGTTGCACTTGACGATTGCCCACTTGCGGAAGACGGCGAAAACCGTTCGCGGCGGACATGGAGGAAAACACATCGTTCCCGCCCTGTGTGGTCCCAACGCGCAGATTGTAGGTGAGGCCGCTGGCGGGGGTCTGAGCGTCGCTGGATGGATTCCAACTCAGTGTCACCATGCTCCCCACGTGAGTAACACTCAGTCCGGTCGGCGCGGTTGGCGGCGTGTTGGTCAGCGGCGTGCGGTTGCGCCAGATTTGCGTGATTCCAACAAATCCAACAGTAGAAATGTCATTGGTGACTCCAGCGACCAAGATGTCCAATCGCCCGTCGTTGTCATAGTCACCCCAGGCTGCCGAGCCAAGTCCAATTCCCGGCAAAGCCGCGTTGACGTTAGTGAATCCGCTTACGGTATTACGCCAAACTTGGCAGATGGCGTTCGTCACGACCGCAGAAATGTTATTCGTGCACCCCGCCAGCAGGATGTCCAGCCGCCCGTCGTTGTCGTAGTCGCCCCACGCAGCCGAGCCAAATGCAACTCCCGGCAATCCTGCACTGATGTTCGTGAACCCAGTGCCCGTGTTCCGCCAGACTTGGGAAACGAGGTTGCCGGTGAGCAGGATGTCCAACAGCCCATCGTTGTCGTAATCGCCCCACGCCACCGCTGAGTAACGCACTTGGGTCAGCCCCGCATTGATGTTGGTGAATCCGTTGCCCGCATTACGAAGGATTTGGGAAACAGGACTGGCAAGAACATCTTCGCCGGTGAGCAGGACGTCCAACCGCCCGTCGTTGTCGTAATCGCCCCACGCTATCGAACCGAATCCAACCCCAGTCAATGCCGCATTGATGTTGGTGAAGCCAGTGTCGGTATTACGAAAGATCTGGGCTACAGGGAAAGGGCCTTGGCCGGTGAGCAGGATATCCAGCCGCCCGTCGTTGTTGTAATCGCCCCACGCTGTCGAACCGAAGTGAACACTCGTCAATCCCGCATTTATGTTGGTGAAACCATTGCCGGTGTTACGCAAGACTTGGGTGCCGAGAAAGTCAGTTTCCAAGAAATTTCCTGTGCGCAGCAGGTCGAGCCGCCCATCGTTGTTGTAGTCGCCCCATGCCACGGAGCCGGCAATTGTCTCGCCCCCCGGCAGGGGAGTGGCGTTGGTGAACAAGGTACCAGTGTTTCGATACACGGCACCTAAAGCAGCCATCGCGATGTCCAACCGCCCATCATCATCGTAGTCGCCCCATCCCGCTGGACCAGCCGGGGCTGCCGGCAACCCCGCGCCAATGTCGGTGAACACGGGCGGGGTGAAACTTTGATTGGCGCCAAACGCCAGGCCGACGAAATTTGATGCGACAGCGCGGAAGTGGTACGTGACGCCAACTTCTCCCTGGCTGAGAACGTGGCTGAAATTCGTGTTGCCCGCACCGCTGGTGAGCAATTGAACCGGCGTAACGTTGCCGTAATTCGTCGTGGTACCCCACTCGAACCACACGCTGGTCGGGAAACCCACCGGATGCGCTCTACCGTTGAGGGTGGCATTGGTGGGCCCGACGTCAGTTGCCGGCAGCGTGACGACCCGACGCACATTGAGCAACAGGTCGTTGGTGCTGAACTGGCCGGATGCGAAGGTGAACACTCTAACCTCGTCCATCGAACCACCGAAAAACTCCGCCGGCAAGTTCGGGCGGGCGCCGACGGCGAAGCCGCCCACAGGCGCGTTCGGGGCGGATGGGCTGCTGCCCGCTGACACGCCGTTGGTGTAGAACCTGGTCAGTCCGTTGTCGCGCACCAGCGCCAGATGCGTCCACTGGCCCGGGATCGCCGGGCCCAGGCCAACGATAGCCACACCCGCTAGCAGGCCAAAGTAACCGCTGCTCGATTGCACAAAACCCCAGCCGTTGAGGACGGAGTTGCCGTTGAAGGCGATCACACGGTTGTTCGGCGCGGCGACATCTGGATTCACCCACGCCTCGAGGCCGAAGTTGTCCGTGGCGGTGGAAACGACGGCGTTGGTGAAGCACTGGTTCGTGCCGCTGAAGTGAACGGCCAGCGAACTGCCCAATCCATTGGCCACGCTGGGCAAGACCGCATTCGTGTAGCGCGGGCTGCCAACGGGTTTGAGAGGATTGAACCCCAGAAGATTGACGGTGTTGGTTGCGGTCACGCCGGATGCCGCGCCCGGATCATTTTCGCCAAGGCGATACCAGGCGACGTTGGTGACGGCGGCGTGGACGAATGATGTGAGGGCCGAAATCACAGAGAGCATTGCGACCAAACGAATGGCGGAAAGGGACGGAGAGACTCTCATAAATTCGAAAGGCTCATGGCTTGAATAGCCGGAAGAACTTGGTCTGCTCTGCGGCGGGCAGCATAATAGGATTGGTCTTGCCACTGGGGGAATTACTCCAACTCAGCGGCGAGAGAGTCAACGACTCCTGCAAAACGAAACCCGGCGTTGGCGGTGTCCACGAAAGCGTGACTTGACTGGCTCCGTTTGGAGCGATGCTCAACAGGGGCACAGGAGTGGTTGGGAAGTCGAAGACATATGCCGCACCGGAGTTATTCGCACTATTGTTGTTCCCGTCGCCGTTGATGCCGGTGGCGTTGCTGTCTTCCTCCCGTGCCGCGACGACCAGCATTTCATCGGAGACTGCAACGGAATTGCCGAAGAGGTCGCCAATGCCGGTGTTGCTGGCCTTGAGATAGGCCTGCTGAGTCCAATTGGTGTTGCTACGCACGAATACGTAGGCGGCGCCTGAGGTGCTCGCATTGAAGTTGCTTTGGTCGCCGTTTACACCCAAGGCGTCACTATCTTCGCCCACCGCGCCGACCACCACCGTGTTGCCCGAAATGGCCGCGTGAAAACCAAATTGCTCGCCAGCGAGCGGCTTCGTGTTGCTGGGCTTGAGATACGCTTGCTGCGTCCAGTTCGTGCCGATTCTGGTAAACACATAAACCGCGCCAGCGATAACGCCATCATCGTTGAGTTGGTCGCCGTTGACTCCGGACGAAACACTGGCCTCAAGCCGCGCACCGACAATGATCGTGTCGCCGGAGATGCCCACGGGCAGGCCAAATTCGTCGCCCGACCCTGTGTTGCTGGCCTTCAAGTAAGCCTGCTGTGTCCAGTTTGTCCCGTTGCGCACGAACACGTACACGGCGCCCGAGTTGGTACCCGTGTTGTTGTTCTGGTCGCCATTGACGCCGAGAGCACTGCTGTCCTCCTGGCTGGCCCCCACGACCAGCGTGTCACCATGAATGGCGACCCAGCTCCCGAACATGTCGCCCGCCCCGGTGTTGCTGGCTTTCACGTAAGCCTGCTGCACCCAGTTCGTCCCGTTGCGCACAAAAACATAGGCAGCGCCCGAGTTTAGCGCTGAGTCGTTACTGCCGTCGCCGTTGACACCGGTGGCGTTGCTCGACTCCAGCGGCGCTCCGACCACGATTGTGTCATCTGACATGGCCGATCGTTGTCCGAAGGTGTCCCCCGCTCCAGTATTGCTGGCTTTGAGATAGGCTTGCTGCGCCCAGTTCGTCCCGTTGCGCACAAAAACGTAGGCGGCACCTGCGTTTGGTGCGCCGTTGTCGCCACCATTGCCGTTGACTCCAGTGGCGCTGCTGGACTCAAACCGCGCGCCAGCGACCACCGTGTCGCCCGAGATGCCCACTGAAGTGCCGAATTGATCGTTTGACTCCGTGTTGCTAGCTTTGAAGTACGCCTGCTGCGTCCAGTTTGTCCCGGTGCGCACGAAAATGTATGTCGCGCCCGAGCCTACCGCACTGTCGTTGTTCTGGTCGCCGTTGACCCCGGTGGCGTCGCTGGACTCAAACCGCCCTCCAACCACAAGCGTGTTGTCTGACAAAGCCACCGCGAAACCAAACACGTCGTTCGAACCGGTGTTACTGGCCTTGAGATAGGCTTGGAAGGTGAGATTGGGGAAGGTCAGATCATTCCCGAAGACTATACCGATGGCATTCGAACCAACCGCACGAAAGTGATAAGTGACGCCGGCAACCAGGCCCGTAAGAACTTCGCTGAAGCTCGTGTTGTTCGTGCCGTTTCCAAGTGCCTGCAGCGGTGTAGTATTGCCGTAGTTGGTCGAAGGGCCCCATTCGAACCATGCGAATGTGCTGCTACCTCTCGGATTAGCGAAGCCATTCAAAGTTACGTTGGTTAGGCTGAGCGCGCTGGCGGCCAGCGTCTGCACCGTCGGAGGAACTCCAAGGACCTCAATGGAACCGTTCACCAGCAGCTTGTTTGTCCAAGTCAATCCTCCCGAGAGCGACGGCAAAGTGACGGATGAGAAAGCGCCGGAAAAACTTAATGCGGAGAACAGCCTGAAACTATCTCCGGGCGCCAAAGCCGTCGGGCCGCTGTTCATCACCGTGAGAGAGCCGCCATAGGTGAGCGGAACCCCCACTTGAACCATGTCATTGGTCAAGGCCGAGCCATTCTTGCTGATTTCCATTGTAACCGACCCCGCCAGTAAGGGTGAGTCGAATAAAACGATCTTGCCGATGGGCGCGCCCGGTCGAAGCGTGCCACCGCTGCTCACCGTGAGCACACCATCAATGCTGCCGCTGCCGGTGAGCACAGCGTTGGCGAAAACGCGAATGCCGTTGGCAAAGGTGTGCGCCCCATTACCCACGAGGTTGAACGTGGCTGTGCCAGTTCCATTACCCACAGAGAATAACAGTCCATTATTCACGGTGCTTTTGCCGGCAGTGAGCATGCCGCGGTTGAATACGAACCGACTGCTCCCGGTATTGGTCACTATCAACTGGTCCACTTCCACTGATCCGAATACGCCCTCAAGAAAGTTCGTCCCGCGCCGGACATCCAGCTTCGCGGTCCCGCCTGTGTTGGTCACCCGCAACGTACCGCCGTCCACGGTGATGCGGTTGGCGAGGGAACTTGAATTAAACCCGACGAACACATTGCTCGCCGACATAGTGGCGCCATTGCTCAACATCAGTTGGTTGCCCTGACCTGCGAAGCCCAAAAATACGTTCGCCCAATTGCTCCACGTCGAACCCGCACCCGTAATGACAACCAGATTGTTGCTGGCTGTGACATCGCCACCGGTAAGGCCACCAACGTAACCGTTGCCATTGACCAGCCAGCCACCGTTACTGACCGACAGCGTGTTGCGTCGCGCGGCCAGCGCCAGATCATTCCGGTTGCTCCACAGCGAGCCGCTGCCAGTCACCTGTAGCTGGTTGGTGTTCCCTACGTAGCTGTTGGCCGAGAGCACGACCCCGCCATTGCTCACGACCAACCCGGGATAGGTGCTGGCACCGATGTGCAAATCGCGGTTGATCCAAATCGAGCCGCTGCCGGTAACCAACGCGAAGCTGTTGCTGCTGCCGTTCAGGCCGGCAATCAAAGCATCATCGTTGAATACCTGACCGCCATCCTCGATGATCAGGCCATTGTTTATGCTGCCGACGCCGATTGGGTTGATGTTCAGGCCGAAGCGGTTGCTCCAAACGGAGCCGACTCCCGTCACGCGCGCTACATTGTTGCTGCCACTGTTCCCAATCGTACCGGCGCCATTGGCGTTGATGACCCAACCTCCGTTGCTGATGATGAGTTGGTTGCCCGAACCGCCGACGCCCACCGTCACGCCGACACCGCTCACACCGGCCACATTGCTCCATAACGAGCCAGCGCCGGTCACGAGCACAACGTTGCTCCCGGAAGCGGAACGGCCTAGCTGGCCGGCGTTGGCGCGCACGAAGGCGCCATTGCTTACGATCAATGTGGAGCTTGCGCCGTTGCTGCCAACGATCAGTGTGCCGTTCATCAGCCAACGGGCACTCGGGCTGACGAGGTGCACTTCATTGGATCTGGCCGCGGCGTTACGGCTGATGATGCCATTGGCTGAATTGGTGAGCAGTGCATTGTCGGATAGCACGAGCAAGGTGAATGAGCCGTTGGTGCCTACAATCACGTCACCAGTGATGTTGGTGGTGATGTTGGCGAGCGTGTTGGTTGTGCCATCGGCGACGAGTTGGGCGACAGTGGTGACACAATGGATACTAATCAGGGCAAACACGGGGCTTTCACACAATTGGTAAGCCGGCGGCGGCAATGTTCTTTCAACAAAATGCCAAGACTATCCGGCGCTGCTCCGACGTGAGAAAGTTGAAGATCAGGAAATCAGGAAACCCGACTTGCGAAAACTTTACTACGCGTCCCGGTTCAATTCGCTGAGTTCCAGAATTACTCCCGCCAATCCAGTCCCAGTTGGGCGAGCTGGTTTCGCACTTCCTCCAAGTCCCACACCTGCAATCGTCGCAGGTCCACGCTCACAGCGAGACGGCGACCGTCCGGGCTAAGCGCGAGCGGAAGCATGCCGATCGGTAGTGGCAACAGCAGTTCGAGAGTGGAAGCGTCATAGAGGCCGCCCGTGCGCCAGTCGCGCGTGAGCCACAGCCCACGAGCATCGGGCGCGTAGAACAAGCCGATCACATCCGGCACGACCCGGACCTTATCCCAAGTCCCAGTCCGCCAAAAAGTCGCCACTCCGAGGGCACTGGAACAAGTGACGACCTCGTTACCCAACGGTGAAAAAGCGAACTCGCCGATGCGCGGAGGATTCTTCAGCGAGGCAACTTCCTCCAGTCCCGGCAGCCGATATACGTGAAGTGTGTCGCCGAATGATTGGCGAATCGCCAGCCATCGTCCATCTGGTGAAACACCATTGAGTCCTTGCGACGTGCGGGACCAACCGCGGGTGCCACCGCTCGCGATTTCTTCCAAGGCGAGGAGTTGGGTGCCTTTGGTCCCGGTAAACACGATCGCGTTGGAATGGACCACAAGCGAGGTGAAGCCTGCTGGTTTGCTCAGCGGGAGTCGCACCAACCGCGGCGGCATGGAAGGATTGATGGCGGGCATTATTTTCCAACGGAAACACTCGTTACCACGGGCCTCATTACGGCTGGCGAACAGTTCCCGCCCGTCCGCTGTGAAACCCAACTTGGTGACGTAAGCATCGTTATCCAGCGCGCCCAGTTCGTTGCCGGTCAAATCCCAGACTCCCGCGCGCCTGCCCGCCGACGCCGCCAACCAACGGCCATCACGTGAAAACGTCGCACTGCGCAATTGTGATCCCAGGTCTTCGCGGTATTCGCGGAAGCCCGCCATGCGCTCAAAGGTGTGGATCCGGATTTCGCGGCTATAGGTCGCGTCGGTGCTCGCCGTCATTTGGCTAAACGTTGCACAACGGTGACCATCGGCACTGAATTGCAGCTGATAGCTGTCCAGGCCGATCACAAACGCCCGCTGCCGCGCCCGCATGTCCCAACAGATCAACTCGCGTTCCCACCCGCCGCTAATCAGGTAATGGCCGTCAGGACTGAACGCCAGCGTGACCGCCTGCGCCTTGTGCTGGCCGAGCGTCCGTGTTTCCTCCGTTAGAGTATCGAGCAAGTGAACGCCGCCGCCGAAATCGGCAATCGCCAAAGATTGACCACCGGGATGCCAGGCTAGCATACCGACAAATTCGGAGAATTCCCGGGAGAGGATCACCGCTCCAGTGATCGCGCTGTGCACGGTGACGATGCTTTGTGTGGAAAACACCTGATGCGCGGCGAAACGTTCTCCGTCCGGAGAGAATTTCACCAAATGGACCGTCTCCATCGAAAACGGGAACCGCTTCAATTCCCGGCCCGACTCCAAATCCCAGATCGCCACGCTGCCCGGCTGGGCGGCCATGATCCAGTGACGTTGCGGGTGAAACGATCTTGCATTCCACGACACGTCAGTCAAACGCAACGCCAGACGGGCTCCGGTCACATCCCAGACTTCCAGGTCCGCGCGCCGCCCGTTGGGAGGCCAATCGCGCTTCACCGCCAGGAATCTTCCGTCGGAACTCCAAAGGCCGGCGTAAGCCAGCAGGTTTGTGCTCGCGGGAAGCGCTGTCAGCAGCCGGTTATCCGAGACCGCCCGAATCTCGACCGGCCCATTCCCTTTGCAGAGCGCCAATCGTTCGAAGCTGGGGTCCAACTCCAATAGCGTCACATTCGTTTCCAGCGTCAGCCCGCGCTCCGAGCGCAGATCTGGCAGTGCCAAAGCGGCGAAGACCTCACGACGCAGTTCGATGGTATTTGAGATTGCCGCGGCACGGCGGATGGCATCAAGTGCGTTAATCCGCTGGCCAAGTTCGCCACTGCGGACAGTGGCCCGCGCTTGTTCCAACAGGGCGGTGTAGAGTTGCTGGCGCGCGTCGAGTTCTGCGCTTTCAGCGCGGGCGAGGGATTGCTGAGCCTGTGCGCGCAGTCGTGCCTCCTTTAAGCGACTTTCCTCCGCCAGCCGGGCGCGATAATTGACGAAGACAACGGTGATGAGCGTACACGCGAGCAGGATTGATCCCACGATGCCGCTCCTGCGCAACCGGGCATACCGACGTTCGAGCGCGCGGACATGGCGGACGCTCTGCCCGCTTTGCAGGAGGGCGAGATCGGCTTGCATCGCCTCGGTGCTCTCATAGCGACGTTCGCGCTGGCCTTCGCAGGCTTTCAAGATAACCTCGTGAAACTCCAGCGCCTCGTTGCCCGCGTCGTCGTTGAACCACTCGGGCGGAACGTCGGGAAATTTTTCCGGCGAATGACCAGTGCTCGCTTCATACAGCGCGACGCCCAGCGCGTAGAGATCAGCGGCGGCAGCGCCCGGCCCCTCCGGCGGGATGTAACCTTCAGTGCCTACAAACGTCCGGCCTTCTCCGCCGGTGGAGACCAGTCCGATATCAGCTAGTTTCGCGCGCCCGTGGACGTAAATGATATTGCCCGGTTTCACGTCCCGATGAATGAGTCCGCGGCGATGGAGTTGCGCCAATCCACTGACGACATCAATGGCCAGCCGCAGGCAATCATCGGTCGGGAGGCGGCCAAGCTGTTTCAGGTCGGAGCGAAGGGTGCGAGGACTGTACGTGTCAGGTGTTTCGGCGTCAGGTGTCAGGTGCGAAGTGTCCTGGCGCGTTGCGGGCGGGTCACCTGAGATCTGGCACTCGGCACCTGGAACTTCTGCCGCATCCGCCAGCTCCATCACGTAATAGAAGTAGCCATCCGCCTCGTGGCGGCCAACGTGCAGCACATGAACGAGCCCGCCGGAACTGCGGGAGACCGGTTCGTAGCGTTGGATGCCGGTGAATTCGCGTTCGTAGGGCCGATCGCTTTCAAACTGTCGGCGCCAGATGATTTTCACCGCGCGCAATGCACCCATGACATTGCGCGCCAGCCACACTTCACCATAGGCGCCACGCCCAATGGGGCGAAGCAGCGTGTGGTCGGGAATGACGGGGGGATTCGCGTTGTCCCGGTGCGTTGGATGATCGGGTTGCATGAGTTCCGCGGCGGTCGCGGTGATTCTAACTCACGCAGCCCGCCGATGCATCATTCAGTTTCGCGCTGCAATTGCTCAATCTCCGCCTTCAACAGCCGGCCGACGCGATGCCGGGCGAGGTAAACTTGCGCGAGACTCACACCCAGCTTCTTCGCCACCTGACTTAGCGCCAGCTTCTCGCCTGAAGCCATGCGAAATATCAGCAACTGTTGCGAGCTGACCTTGGCCCGCACGCGCCGGAATGCGGCGTCCAGTAGATTGGTCTGCCACTCCCGTTGCCACACTTCGTCCAACGCATCCGCGGCGGGATCAGGTATTGCCTCGATCGGGTCAACTGTATCGTCCTCTCCTTCCACCAATGGCTCCAGCTGCATCGCATTGGCGGAGTATTCGCGCCGCCAGAATGCGCTGATGCGTGAGCGCGTAACGACCCGCAACCATGATTTGAACGACCCGCGCGCCCGGTCGTAACGGAAATTGGGCATGCGCCGCGAGAGATAAATGAACGTGTTTTGAACCACATCCTGCGCCTCGGCATCCGCCAGCCCGGATTTGCGGGCGACATTGTAGATGAGCCGCCAGTAGGTGTCGAAAAACTCACGCCAACCCTCCTGGTCCTGCCAGTTGCGCAGCCGGGTCAGCAGGCTTTGTCGGGTGGGCAATAGTGAATCTGAGGCAGGTTCAACCGGTATTTCCATCTAAAGTGAAGTAAGCGTGAATCGCTGGGATTCTTTCAATGATTTGTCCAGCCACCCGCAAAATCTGAAAGCCACCCGACTATTTCTGAATCCACGCGCTGGGTGATTGCGCGTTGGCCAGTTCCTTGGCTGCCGCTTCGACCGTCTTGATCAACGCATCGAGCAACGGCGTGCGCCGGCCCTGCCACAGCATCCCGAAGGTCACCGGCTCGAATCCCTCCAGCGGCAGCACGCGCAGGTTGGAATGATATTTCATCCTGGGAATCTCCACGGTGACACCAAGGCCATAACCGTTCTCGACGTAGGTCTGCACCAATTCAACCGAACTCAACTCAATCCCGCCAAACCAATCCACTTTGAGCTTGGCGAGCCCTTCCTGAAACGACCGGCTGATCGCTTCATTGCTTGGCACGGTGATCAGCGTTTCCTCGATGCGATCGCGCGCCCAGAGTTCGGCGGCACTCTTGAGTTTGCTGCTTTTCGGCACGAGCAGCACCAGCGGCATCTTGAACATCGGCACGGTGCTGATGCCGGTAGGCGGTTTGCTGCCGATCAGGCCGATGGATGCGTCAATCTCCTGGTTCTGCAACCACGTGATGACCTGCGGATGATAGGCCTCGCGCAACGTGACCTTGAGTTTCGGGAAATGCTTCTGCAGCTCCTGCAAAATCTGCGGCAGATGTGCGCGCAGGACGGTTTCGGAGGCCGCGATCCGCAGATGCTGGGAGATGCCGCCTCGCAGTTTCTCCGCCATGGGCGTGAGGTTGTCAAAGAATGGTTTGATGAATTCGTAGAGTTCCTTGCCCGGCGGCGTGAGCGAGAAGGGCCGGCGCTGAAAAAGCGTCACGCCAAGGAATTCCTCCAGTTGAATCACCTGCCCGCTGATGGCCGGCTGCTGGATGCCATAAGGCATGTTGCGCACGGCCTCGCTGATGCCGCCGTGACGCGCGACGTAATAGAACAACTCAAGGTGGTGGATGTTCATAGAATTGATTTGGCTGAGGGCCCAGCCAGTTTTATCAATTCACGTTCCCACTGCAAGGCTGGCTAAACTCGCGGCCATGAAAACCAAAACCACCCAAGCGCGCTGGCCGCTGGCCCTGCGGATACTGCTGGCGCTGCTGCTCATGCCGGTCGTGCTGTTTTGTGGATTCGGATTTCTGGCGACCTTCGAGCAAAATGAACCGGCGGTAACCTGGACCTTCCGTTTGTTGTATGCCGTCATCGGGCTTGCGTCGGCGCTTGCTTCCTGCCGCCTCTTGCTTTCCCGCCAGACCAAACCCTGATGGATCGCCCATGCGTTTGAATTCACACCCGATTGTTTTGGCCGATGGTCGGAAACGATTTATCAATTCACGCGTTGGATTTCGCCGGTGGTAGTCTGCTCCGCGATATGAATCAGAACGCAAAGAATCTCGTGGCCCTGACCGGCATTTGGGCCGCCCGCGCTTTGGTGATGGGTGTGTTCCTCCTGTGGGGCGCCTTTTTTGTCGAGCACATGCAGGAATGGTTCGTTGTCCCCAGACCCCAGTCCCCGCCATTCAAGGTCTATGTGTTCCAATCGTTGCACCTCCTGTTGCTGTTGGGGTTGCTGGCCAGCCTGCGCTGGGCGCGCGTCGGATTGGCCTGGGTGACGATTGCCGCGTGCGCCTTCTTTTTGCCGGTGGCGGGGGTCAAAGCACTCGGCTTTGTTGTCCTGACTATTTCGCCTGTGCTGCTTGTTGTGGTCTTTGATCGGATAAGAAAAGCGAACAAGCCGACAACCCAAATCGCGTGATGAATCTTGCCAGTCCACATCTTAACCTGATCGCCGCGTGGCTGGGCATTTTGCTCGGCTTCCTGAGCGGCATGATGCTGGGTATGTTCTTTCACGACGAAAAATGGCTCGGTGGTTACGCGAGCCACAAGCGCCGTCTTTATCGCCTCGGGCACATTTCTTTCTTTGGACTTGGCGCGGTGAACTTGTTCTTCTGGCTCACGGTGAAGAATCTTCCCATGGCCGGCCCGCACGGGGGGTGGGCTTCTGGATTGTTCGTGCTCGGCGCGGCGACGATGCCGCTGTGCTGCGTGCTGATGGCGCATTGGCCTAAGTTGCATCTGCTTTTCTCCGTGCCCGTGGTAAGTTTGATTGCCGCAGCCGTGCTGACCGTTGCTGCGATTCTGAACGGCGGCGACTCCGCCGCCCTCAACCATCAACTCTCAACCCGCAGCCAATGAAGAAACGCATCGGTTTCATCGCCATGAGCGGTGTGCGCGCGCACAACGAGGAGCTTACAAAGCTCGGTCTCACGCTGCCGGGCTTTGTCGAGCGCAACAAACAGATCGCGTCATTGCCCAGTCTCGGTCTGCTCACGCTAGCTGGGATGACCCCGCGCGACCGCTTTCACGTTGAGTATCACGAGATTGCCGACCTGAAAAAGCTGCCGGAGCTGCCAACAGATTTTGATCTGGTGGCCATCAGCACATTCACCGCGCAATTCTACGAAGCGTGCGAGGTGGCGGATCATTATCACCGCCGCGGCGTGGCCGTCGTGATGGGTGGGATCACGGCGTCAGCTTTGCCCGAGCAAGCCAGGGAACACTGCACGAGTGTGGTGCTCGGCGAAGGGGAACCGCTCTGGCCGGAGGTGCTGGACGATCTGGAACGTGGCCGGCTCAAGCCGCTCTACGTCCAGTCACCTCCGGGCCAGTTTGATTTGCGTGACGCACCGATGCCGCGCTTCGATTTGCTCGACCCCGACAAATACAATCGCATCACCGTGCAAACCAGCCGCGGCTGTCCGCATCGCTGTGAGTTTTGCGCGAGTTCGATTTTGCTGACGAACCGCTACAAGGTGAAACCCGTCAAGAAAATCATCGCCGAGATCCACGAGATTAAAAAGATATGGCCGCGCCCGTTCATCGAATTTGCCGACGACAACAGTTTTGTGAATCGCGATCACGCCAAGCAATTGCTCCGCCAGCTGGTGCCTGAGAAGCTGCGGTGGTTCACCGAGAGCGACGTGCGCGTGGCGGAGGACGACGAGTTGCTTGGGCTGATGCGTGACTCCGGTTGCCAGCAAGTTTTGATCGGCCTCGAAAGCCCGCGCCGTGCGAGCCTTGAGGGAATCGAACTCAAGCGTGACTGGAAAGCCCGCCAGCAGGATTACTATCGGAGCGCGATCGAGAAGATCCAGAGTTACGGCATTACGGTGAACGGCTGCTTCGTGCTCGGCCTTGACGCTGACACGCCGGAAATCTTCGACGACGTATTGGCATTCGTGCGCGACTCGGGGCTGTACGAAGTGCAGGTGACGTTCATGACCGCGTTTCCCGGCACGCCGCTCTATGCCCGGCTCAAGGCGGAGGGCCGTATCATCCGCGACCGCGCGTGGGAGCTTTGCACGCTGTTCGACATCAACATCACGCCCAAGAGCATGAGCGCGGATGAACTGCAATCCGGATTTCTTGGACTCGTCAAACAACTTTACTCGACGGAAGAAACGCAGACCCGTCGCCGCCTTTTCAAGCGAATGCTGCGCACGTCGGCGAACTTCGGACGCTTTGCCAAGTCCACCCCGGAACTGCTTGCCGCCTGATCCGAATTGCGTGCGGCGTTAATCGGCAAAACATTAACAACACCTACAACATGAAACCCCGAACCTTGGTTGCCATAGCCAGTGTGGCCGCCTTGCTGACCGCCTGCATTCCTTCCGTGAATCCGTTCTACGCCGAGAAAGACGTGGTGTTTGATCCACGTCTGCTAGGCGTGTGGGGAAACCCCGATGATGCCGATAAAAGCTGGCGGTTTGAAGTCGCCACCAACAAGACGTACCGGCTGATCGTCTCCGAGGAAAAAGGCAAGCGTGGCGAATTTGCGGCCCATCTGTTCAAACTCAAGGGGCACACCTTTCTCGATGTCACGCCGACGAAGGTTGAATTGCGCGAGGATCAGGTGGAGATGATTGGCGCCGCACTGATTCCGGGGCATCTGGTCCTGCGCGTGCGCGGCATCGAACCCGAGCTCAAGCTGGATTGGGTGGATTGGGACTGGCTCAAGAAACACCTCGAAGTGAACCCAAGGGCGCTCAAGCATCGCGTGACCGCCGCTGAATCCATCGTGCTCACCGCCGAGACGCGCGACTTGCAGCGTTTCGTGCTCAAACATCTGAGAGACGGTGAGCTGTTCAAGGTCGAGCCGCCGGACAAAGGATTGCGGCGACTTACCATCGCGCCGCCGGTTGCCGCACCGCCTGAGTAGGTTGTGTCGCTGCAAACCAACGCCGCAGACTGGTCGGACACTTCGCAAAGTATTTGTGTGAAACGACTCCGGCAAAGGCTTACATTTCCGGCATGAAATCACTTCTGCTCCCCCTTGCTTGTATTCTGCCGTTGGTGAGCTTTGGTCAAACTTCCGTCCAACTCGTGGGCATTGTCAATCTGCCTGACAAGCAGCAGGCGCTTTTGGAGGTTCCGACAAATCCGTCTGGCAACCTTGCCGCTGTGGAACACGGCGCCTTCCAGGTGGGCGAGCGGCGGGGCGCGTTGGAACTCCTCGGCATTCATCCAGATCGTGGCTCAGCCACGGTGCGTTGGCATGGGAGCAACATCGTCCTGCAGCTCATTCAGCGAAGATCGTCGGCGGACGGCATTGCGATCGCGTTCAGCAACGCACCTTTAGCAGCCGTGTTGGAGGTGTTTGCCGGCTTCTCAAATCGGACTCTGCTTCAGCATCCAGCCCTGCCAAACATCAGGCTTACGCTGGCAACCAACGTCGCATCGTCGGCATTGGCCGCTCAAACCATTGCCGGGGCGCTTGGTGACCAAGGCATAGCTTGTGTGGCTTACGGACAGAAGTTTGTGAAGGTTTTTCCCAGCGCGCGGCCAGTTGTAAGTGGGCCTCCAGATTTGCCTCCTCAATCCGCGGACGATTTGCCGAAATCAGAAATGCTGCCAGCGGGGGCGATTAATCTTGTGAACGCACTCACCGGTCAAACAGCCATGATTTGTGCCAGCTTGATGAACCGAACGCTCGAGCCCTCCCAGTCCTGGGTGCCACAGGGGCCAGGCATTGTTTTCAAAAATGTGACTCCCCTGACGAAAGCCGAAATTATCGATGCCCTCAACGTCCAATTCGCCTGGCGTGGTGTCAAGATGGTGACTGTGGACGACAAACTTGCCCGTCTAGTGCCGCTGGAAAAGAATTAGCGGCAGTTTTGTCCTCGGCTGGTTTGGTTTCAATGGTGACGGCAAGTTTTTCGATTCACACTCTGGGCGCGATTTGACTAGGCTCAATCGCGATGAGCAGTCCGACACCTGAAAGCCCGGTTTCCAACCATGCGCCGTCGTTTTGGCAGCGGGCCTTCGTCGGCGTGGTGCTCTGGTTGGTGCGGCACACGCTCTACCGCATCCGCGTGTTGAACCGCGCGAATCTTCCTGAACGCGGCGGCGTCTTGCTGGTGTGCAACCACCTCTCGCTGGCGGATGCCATCCTGCTGCAGGCGGGGACACCGCGGCCCATCCGATTTCTGATGTTCAAGGGATTTTATGAGCATTGGCTCATCAATCCTTGGGCAAGGTTGACCGGTGCCATTCCCATTTCTTCCGAACAACGGCCGCGCGAAATGATCAAGTCCCTGCAAACCGCGAGCGATGCAATCAGGCATGGCGACGTGGTCTGCATCTTTGCCGAGGGTCAGATCACGCGCATCGGTCAGTTGCTACCGTTCCGACGCGGTTTCGAGCGCATCATGCGGGATGTGGACGCGCCGATCGTGCCGGTGGCGCTCGATGGAGTGTGGGGCAGCATCTTCAGCTTTGAGTCAGGTAAGTTTCTCTGGAAATGGCCCCGGCGGGTGCGGCTGCCCGTCACTGTGAATTTTGGAAAGTCCTTGCCACACACCGCTACGCCGGCGGAGGTGCGTCAGCAGGTGCAGGAACTTCTGGCTGAAGCGTGGGAATGTCGCCGGGACACGATGCTGCCCCTGCATCGTGCCTTTGTCGGGACAGCGCGTTGGCATCCGCGCCGGTTTGCCATGGCGGATGCAAATTCAAAATATGTCACCTTTGGTTCGGCGCTCGTGAAGACTGTATTCCTCGGTCGCCGGCTCAAACGGGTCTGGGCGGGTCAGCGGATGGTGGGTCTGCTACTGCCGCCGTCGGTGGGCGGCGTGCTCACCAATTGGGCGGCACTCCTCGGCGGGAGGATTCCGGTGAATCTCAATTACACTGTTTCGCCGGAAACCCTCGCCTCCTGTATCAGGCAATGCGAAATCAAGACGGTCATCACCTCACGCGTCTTTCTGGAGAAGCTGAAACTCAAAGTGCCGGGCGAGGTATTATTCCTCGAAGACCTCGTTGCCCAACCGCGGGCGCTCGAGAAAGTGGCCGCTGGATTTATCGCCTTTTGTTACCCAAAGTCTGCGCTAGAGCGGGCGCTTGGCCGGAGTGAGCCGGCCTCGCTCAACGATCTGGCCACGGTGATTTTTTCAAGCGGCAGCACGGGTGATCCCAAGGGCGTGATGCTGTCCCATTACAATATCGGATCGAATGTAGCCCAGATGGATCAGGTATACGGCTTCGGTCGGCAGGATCGATTTCTTGGGATTCTGCCGCTGTTCCATTCGTTTGGATTCACTGGCACGTTTGCCGTACCGGGAGCGCTCGGAGTGGGGGTGGCGTTCCACCCAAATCCGCTCGACGCAAAAACCATCGGAGAACTCGTTCGCGAATACGCCATCAGCTTCCTGCTCGCCACGCCGACGTTTCTGCAGCTCTATCTGCGTGGCTGTGCGCCCGAGGATTTCGGCAGCTTGCGTCTCGTGCTGGCGGGGGCGGAAAAATTGCCAGACCGTCTCGCAAATGCCTTTGAGGATTATTTCGGCATCCGGCCCTCCGAGGGTTTTGGTTGCACGGAATGCGCGCCAGCGGTTGCGGTTAACACGCCGGATTTTCGCTCCGCTGGCTTTCGACAAGTGGGTGGTAAGCGGGGCAAGATCGGACATCCCCTGCCCGGCGTGTGCGTGCGGATCGTGGATGCCGTGACGCTGGCGCCGACGCCACTGGGACAAGCGGGATTGCTGCTCGTGCGCGGGCCGAATGTGATGCGCGGTTATCTGGGCCGGCCGGAGAAGACGGCGGAGGTGTTGTCTGATGGATGGTACAACACCGGGGACATTGCGAAGCTCGACGAGGATGGGTTTCTGGAAATCACCGACCGGCTCAGCCGTTTCAGCAAGATCGGGGGTGAGATGGTGCCGCACATCAAGGTGGAGGAGCGATTGCACGAACTTGCGGGCGCCACCGAGCAGGCATTCGTGGTCACCGGTTTGCCGGACGAAAAGAAAGGCGAGAAGCTGGTGGTGCTGTCCAAGCTCAAGGAAGCGGCGTTGAAGGCGGTGCTCGACAAACTGGCGCAGGACGCACTTCCAAATCTCTGGAAGCCGCGCGCGGAAAACTTCGTCCCGGTGGAGAGTTTCCCGCTCTTGGGAACAGGCAAGATGGATTTGCGCAAGGTCAGGGAAATCGCCGGACACGCGGTGCCCGGACCGGCCGTCCCCGGGTGATTGTTACGATGTCTGCCCGCGCACAGAATCGAATCTATTCGCAAACAAATGGCCGCATCACCCGAGACCTCCTCCCCCGCCGCCGTGCCCGGGGCGCGCGCGGCACTGACGTTGTTGGTCCTGATTAACCTGTTCAATTACATCGATCGACAGGTGCTTGCCGCAGTTGTCCCGGAGGTGCGGCAAGCTTTTTTTGGCGCCAACGGAGCGACGGATTCATCCCTTTCCGGATTTCTCAATTGGTTTCAAGCCACCTTCGGTTTCAAACCGGAGAATGCGATGATCGGCCTGCTTTCGATGGCTTTCATGGTTTCCTACATGGTCACCGCACCCGTCTTCGGCCGGCTCGCGGAGAAGCGCTCTCGTTGGCTGCTCATCGGCGTGGGCGTGATTCTCTGGAGTCTCGCCAGCGGGGCGACGGGGCTGGCGGGATCATTTCTTGTGCTGCTCATCACCCGATGTTTCGTCGGTGTGGGCGAAGGGGCTTATGGACCGATTGCGCCGGCGGTGATTGCAGATTTGTATCCGGTCAAGGATCGCGGCCGCGTGTTGTCCTGGTTTTATCTGGCCATCCCCGTCGGCAGTGCGCTGGGCTACGTGTTGGGTGAACAAGTCGCGCACGCGCTGGGCTGGCGTTGGGCGTTTTACGCAGTCGTGTTGCCGGGGGTGGCTCTCGGGTTGTGGGCACTTTTCAAGCGCGAACCGCCGCGCGGTCGGATGGACCTTGCGCACGCTATGAAAGCCCACCCGGTCAGCTGGCGCGATTATCTCATCCTCGCCCGCACGCCGTCGTATGTGCATAACACGCTGGGCATGTGTGCGATGACATTCGCGATCGGTGGCATCGGATTCTGGATGGTGGATTATGTGAAGGAATTTCGCGGTGTGGGCAGTGGGGCTTCGACGACGTTCGGGCTGATACTTACCGTGGCCGGCTTGAGCGCCACGCTGTTAGGTGGCATTGTGGGCGACCGGCTCCGTCGCCGATTCTCCGGTTCGTATTTCCTCGTCTCCGCCGTGGCGATGTTTGCCGGCTTTCCGCTGTTCCTTGGCGTGCTTTACGTGCCGTTTCCCTTGGCGTGGGTGTTTGTGTTCCTCGCCTGCTTTTGCCTGTTCTTTAACACCGGTCCGACCAACACCATCATTGCCAACGTAACTCATCCGGCGATGCGCGCGCAGGCGTTCGCGCTGAATATCTTCTTCATCCACGCGCTCGGCGACGTGATCTCGCCCGTCATCGTTGGCATCATCAGCGACAAATACAACATGAACGCGGCGTTCCTGCTGGTGGGCGTGATGTTCGTGGTCAGCGGAATCTTCTGGGCGCTGGGCGCGCCGCATCTCGCACAGGACACGGAACTCGCGCCCAAGCGATTATAGCGCGAGGAACTCGTGGCGGATTTCCGGCCCGGCGCAATGCATCAAGGCGACGGTGCGCGGCAGGTTGAAGCGTTGCTTGCCCGCGTAGCCAGGATTGAAAAACAACGTGCCTGCGATCTGTTTGCAAAACGGTTTGTGGGTGTGGCCAAACACCACGACATCGGGCCGTTCCGTCGCCAAGAGTGATTTCAGATTGTCGCGCAGATCAGATGGGTCAACAATGTGATGCAGAACAAACCGCTTTCCGGAGAGTTTGAGCTTGCGGGTTAGTGGATAGCGGAAGGCGGGGTCGTCCGTGTTTCCCGCTACGGCGGTGACGGGGGCGATAAATTCCAGTTCGAGCAGCAGCGCGGGCATCCCAATGTCGCCGGCGTGAAGAATCTGATCCACGCCTTTGAACAGCTTGGCGATCTGGGGATCAAGATAATCGTGGGTGTCGGAAATCAGCCCCAGTTTCACACCTTCGCCTCTTCCGGCTCGGATTCGTTTTCAGGCTCCTCTTCGCGCTGGCCCGCTTCTTTTTCCTGGGGCGATTCCGCGGTGAGCTTCATCGCGCCGACGAACAGGCTGGTAAACAGCCCGGTGCCCAGCAGCGTGTTGCGGAAGAATTCCCACGTGGGCGGATAACCCGGCAGCCCGGCAGTCAGCGCCTGAATCCATCCGGCAATCGATTTGGCGTAACCTGGATCATAGAACCAGGAGGCGGTATTGCTCACGATATAGAACACGATGGCCCCCAGCAAACCGCCGCCGAGCAGTTTGAGAAAATGCGTCTGCGGCTTGAAGCAACGCCCGAGCGCGACAATGAGAGCGAAGCCCACCAAGGTCATCAGCATGTAGCCGTTGAATGGGGCTACGTGGTAGTAAAGCACGTTGAGTAAAACGTCGGTGACCAGCATTGTCCCAAGGGGCAGCCACCAGGCCATGTGGCGCGAGAAGTAGAGTCCGGCACAAAACGCCAGCGCATAGGCGGCACTGAAGTTTTGCGGCAGCACGCCGGGCCAGCGCGACACCGCAAAAAGCAGCACAAACACAAACGGTAGCAACTTGTTAAACTTTTCTCGCACCGTCTGAAATGATAATTCACTTCCGCGAGTGGACAAGCTTTTCGAGGTCATTCATGAGGACGCGGATTTGCTGGTGATCAACAAACCGGCCGATCTGGTCTGTCATCCGACCAAAGGTGACGAATTCTCCAGCCTGATCAGCCGCGTGCGGCTGTATCTTGGCGGTACTGCGAAGCCGCATCTGGTGAACCGCCTCGATCGCGAGACCAGCGGGGTGATGGTGGTGGCAAAGACGCCCGTGGCGGCCGGGGAACTCGGCAAGTTGTGGGAAACCCGGACAGTCGAGAAGTGCTACCTGGCCATTGTGCACGGTTGGGTGCGGGAGAATTCAGGCTTGATCGATGCGTCATTGGGGAAGGACGAACAAAGCCGCGTGGTGATCAAGGATTGGGTGCGCCCCGATGGCGGGCCGGCGCAGACGGGGTTCGTGGTGGAACGCAGATTCGAACGCGCGGGCCGGCCGTTCAGCCTGCTCCACGTTACACCGCGCACCGGGCGGAAACATCAGATCCGGATTCACCTCGCCTTCCGCGGTCACCCCATTGTGGGGGACAAACTTTACGGCGGTGATGAAGAGATTTACCTGGCGCTAGTGGAGGGCAGGATGACTGCTGAGCAAAAAGAGAAGATGCTGCTACCCTGTCACGCGTTGCACGCCGAACGAATCAAATTCAACTGGCGGGGGAGACAGTGGGAGTTCAGCGCTGCGACCGAGTCGTGGTTTGCCGGCTTCCTGAGTTGAAACTGGCTATGCAGGTTGGTCGCAGGGTGACACTCACGCGGCTGTGGCGACCGCAGGTCGGCTGCCTGTGGGGGGAATGGGGAAAACCTCGTCGAACTCGCTGTCAGCGAATTTCACCGTAATGTGCACACCGCCGAGACCGATTTGCCGGACGTGATCAATGACCTTTTGCGTGTGCTCGAAGTCAAAGGCCTCTTCGGGATTACGCGTCCAATCACCCGTCTCACACAAATACAACCCGGTGCGCTCATGTTGTAACAGAATCTTCATCTTTGCTCCTTGTGTTTCCCCGCCAACGACGCGCCTAACATAGATCAATGGCCGCGGGTGGGTAGCCGGGTTGGTTTGGGAGTGTGACCCGGGGGACTTCCCGGGTGTATGTCCGGGTTTGCGCAAACGGTAATGCGGACTACCGCTCACGGAAGGGCCGGCCACTGCGATAAAGCTGGAGCAACTGCCGGTTCATGGCAGCGAACTGTGCATTGCCTGAGGCTTGCGCCAGTCGGATGGCTTCTTCTGCGCGTTGTGTCGCATTGGTGAAGTTGCCTTGCTCGGCATAAGCAGCGGCGAGCGTACCAAGCAGCCGGGCATCCTGGAATTGAGACAATTCACACGCCTGACTCGCCAGGCGCACGGCTTCCGCGCCATCGCGCAATTTCTCATCGGGCGTGGTCGCGAGCAGCCAGGCAAGATTGCCGAGTGCTTCCGTGGAGTCCGGACGCATCGTCAACGCCGCTCGGGTGGCGGTAATCGCAGGGCGAATCTGCCCGGTTGTCCGGTACAGCGCGGCAAGTTGTAGTTGCAGGTCCGCCGACTTTTTTAAGTTCGCAGCCGCCTGTAGTTGGGCGATTGCCTCCGGTAGCCGACCAGCATTCGCCAGCGCCTCACCATAATGCGTGTAGCTCTCCGGGTCGGCAGGGCGGAGTTTTTGCGCGGCGCGAAAGTGCTGCTCGGCCAGGCTGAGACTGCCCTGGGCTGCGAGTCCGCGTGCGTAATTCACGTGTGCCTGCGCATTCGCCGGGTTCAGCTGGAACGACGCTTCGAAATGTTTCATCGCTTCGCCTAGCGCGCCCCGCTCGGCCAGCAAGCAGCCTAGATTGTTGTGGGCGTTCCACGCCGCCGGATTCTTTGCCAGCGTATCGCGCCACAGATTTTCGTCCGACGAAAACACGCGTGCCCGCTGAAAGGTCAGCGTCCCGAACGCGAGAAGCACCACCGCACCCGCAACTGTCAGACCTTGTCTTGGCAGATAAACCGTCAACCCGGCCGCCAGCAGCGCGGTAACGCAAACCAAAGGCAGGTATTGCAAGTGATCCGAGACCCGGGCCAGCGCAAGGAAATACATGTCGAAGAATCCGAGGACCGGAAACAACAGCGCGGTGAAGCTCGCAAGCGCAATCAGAGCGCCGTTGTTGAAGCCGCGGTGGAGACGCCAGACTGCGGCGAGTAATCCGAGCCACAGCACCGCCGGCAACCAGAGGACCGTTCCGGAGAAATGCCAGGATGGATAAATCATGCACAGATTCACCGGCGCCAGCGCCTTGCCAAAGTAAAACCAGATCGCGGCCCCGGCTTCGGCGAAACGATCGAGCAACGGCCCGTTCCCAATCGCAGTGTCGCCAATGACCTGGTGACGTTGAAACCAGATGGTCAGCAATCCGAAGCCGAGCGAAAGCGCGAAAAATGGCGCGAGCCGCAGCCATTCGCTTTTCGGTGGCAGCTTGCCTGACCGGCACGTAAGCAGCAGAAGCACTACCGGCAACATCACCGTCGAGGTCTTACTGAGCAGTGAGAACGTGAATAATCCCAGCGAGGCGAGATACCACCCATTGACCCGGCATCGTGGATTGCTGCTGGTACACCGCAGCCAGCACCACGCGCTGGCCAGCAGAAAAGCGAGCGAGAGTGTGTTCTTTAGTTCTGAAATCCAGGCGACCGAGGCGACGCACACCGGATGCACGGCGAACAGCGCGGCCCCGAGCCAGGCGCCCGGCAGTCTGAGACATAGCAGCACTCGCCAGAGCAAAACGACATTAAGCGCGTGTAACACCACGTTGACGACGTGATAACCCGTGGCCTGATCGCCCCACACGAGCCACTGCAACCAGAGGGCAACCGTGCTAAGCGGGAAGTCGCCTTGAAACCAGATGGAGAAGATTGTGAGTTCCCCGGTGGCGAGGGGATTACGCTTCACCAGCACGAGGTCGTCCCAGACAAACCCGCCGCGTAGCGCCGGGACGTACGCAAGAAAGGTCATTGCTACCAACGCCCAGAGGGCTTTGTCGCGCAGGACGGTGGGCCATGCCTGGTCAGAATCGGCCGGCCTCGGATCGGCTGGGCTGGTGGCTTCGCGAATCATTTTCGGCGCATCCTACGCCGGTTGACCGGAATGACAAGACGAGGCGTGGGATGGCCGGCATTTCGACTCGACAAGGCGGCGCGATTGCTTGCCAATTAACATACCAGTCGTGAACTTCGCAAACTCGCCACGCGATTGAAACAGATCGAGGCATACGATAAATTCTCCAACGCCGCACCGCGAAGATGTCGCGGTGGCTGATTGATTTGCCGCTGAATTTGCTGGGCGATGGACCCTCAATACGGATTGGCCAGGTTTGATTACGTGATGCCACACCAATTGCGGAATTGGCGCGTCTCTAACAGAAATGGCTTGCTCCGCCGAGGGTAAATGCGTATTTGAAACTGGCCTGAATTGCTGTGCCCGCGTGGCGGAATTGGCAGACGCGCTAGATTCAGGTTCTAGTGAGTAACATCGTACAGGTTCAAGTCCTGTCG